>Ga0209759_1000444_pt1 | contig 48068 bp, 34 predicted proteins | sample AraplaCL_Col_mMS_FD_184261 | JGI IMG/M metagenome (GOLD analysis project Ga0209759, IMG submission 184261) | Arabidopsis root microbial communities from the University of North Carolina, USA - plate scrape CL_Col_mMS (SPAdes) (version 2) | ecosystem: Host-associated > Plants > Roots >...
AAGATGACCCATAGGACGGTGCGTTTGATATCCATGCGTTGTCTCAGTGTCGATGGAACGGCGCGTCAGCGCTTTTCAGAAGTGGGAGGCGGGACGAGATCGATGCCGCCCGCGGAAAACGGGTGGCAGCGGCAAATACGCCTGGCGGCGAGATAAGTCCCGCGCGCGGCGCCATGATACTGGATTGCTTCGCGCGCGTAATCAGAGCAGGAAGGGTAAAAACGGCACCGGTTGCCGAGCATTGGGCTCACGGCAACCTTGTAGAAACGCAGTAAAGCGATGAGTACCGTTTGCATGGCTGGTGCGGCCGGACGGCGCCGCGCAACGTGGAGTACCGGGCGACGCCCGCGCAGCACGGCCGCCGGAGCGGTCTGAACTGCAAAGCGGGCGGTCACTTGAGCGTCATTCCGTCTTGGGCGCTTCCGCGGGCGGCGCCTGGCGACGGTTCACTTCGCGCGCTGCCTTGTCGAGCAGCGCCTCGATTTCGCTGCGGCACAGCGCCCTCAACGGCGGCGACGAGGCGCTCGGCAAAGCTTTCTTGTCGAAGCGCGTATGCAAACGCAGCAGCACATCCCAACCGCCGAATTCCGCGCGACGCAGCCGGAAGGCTTCACGCGCGATTCGACGTACCAGATTACGCGTAGCCGCGCGCGGCGCATACTTCTTGCCGATCACGAGGCCTAAGCGAGCTTCGTTGCCGGTGGGCCGGCCGTACACCACGAAGTGAGCGGTGCGGCGCCACGGGCGCAAACGAAAAACGGATGAAAATTCATCCGTTTTCAGCAGCCTTGCGGCTTTGGGGAAGGCGGCTTGCGCTCGCAACGGAACCGAGCCCAGTTGCTGCGCCTCAGCCGTTCCCGCTTCACCGCGGGCTTCACTACCCGGCATAAGCGTCGCGTGCAACGCCTGCCTTAGATGGCGAGGCGCTTGCGGCCCTTCGCGCGGCGTGCGTTGATGACCTTGCGGCCACCTGCGGTCTTCATGCGAACGCGGAAGCCGTGGGTGCGCTTGCGACGGGTAACGGAAGGTTGGTAAGTACGTTTCATGTTGCTCTCACTTGATCGAAAAATAACCGCGCGATCATCGCTGAAAGCGCAATGGCCGGTGGTTCACTGAATTGGTTTTCGCGGAACCCGCTATTTAAACCGGTTTTTCGTTGACCGTCAATAGTTTAGCCTGGTTCGGGCCGGCTCCATAAGGAGCAAGCCTCGTGATCCGTCCCTGTGGATAACTCCCTTGCGGGTCCGTTTTGGCGTTAGAATCTCGCCTTACTTCCCAAAAATCCTGCACGCCGCTCCGGCTCGCTTGCCCCGCAAACCCTTGTGGCACAAGCGCCTGGAGCCATTACGCCTGGTTAGCCTGGCTGCTCAGGGCCTTGTTGCGTGCGCGCGACAGGGGCAGCGGCAACCGCCGTGCACACCATAACGACAGCAACTCGATGAACGATTTCTGGCAACACTGTTCCGCATTGCTGGAGCGCGAGCTGACACCCCAGCAGTACGTGACGTGGATCAAACCGTTGGCCCCGGTCGCCTTCGACGCCGCTGCGAACACGCTCAGCATCGCCGCGCCGAACCGCTTCAAGCTCGACTGGGTCAAGAGCCAGTTCTCCGGCCGCATCGCGGATATGGCCCGCGATTTCTGGCAGGCTCCCGTCGACGTCCAATTCGTGCTCGACCCGAAAGCCGGCATGCGTGCCCCTGCCGCAGCCGCGCCGGCCCCGGCTTCTGCGCGTCCGGCTTCCGCGCCTGGCTCGATGGGCGGCAGCGCCGGCAATGGTGCCGCGGTGGACGCAGCCGTCGGCGCCGTGCAAGCGGCGCAGGCCGCGCGCGCCGCTGGTACGAACGGCGCGAACAACGCGATGGCCAATCTCAACGCCAATGCCCGCGCCGCAGCTGAACAAAATGCGAACGCGCGCGCCGCGGCCGCTGACGATTCCGCCGACCTCGATCTGCCAAGCCTCGACGCGAACGAAGCCGCAGCCGCCCGCCGCACGTGGCGACCGGGCCAAAGCGCCAGCTCGAACGGCAACGGCGAGACCGACTCGATGTACGAGCGCTCCAAGCTGAACCCGGTTCTGACCTTCGACAACTTCGTGACCGGTAAGGCCAACCAGTTGGCACGCGCCGCGGCGATTCAGGTCGCGGACAACCCCGGTATCTCATACAACCCGCTGTTTCTGTATGGCGGCGTGGGCCTCGGCAAGACTCACCTGATCCACGCGATCGGCAACCAGCTTCTAATGGATAAGGCCGGCGCGCGGATTCGCTACATCCACGCGGAGCAGTACGTGTCCGACGTGGTGAAGGCCTACCAGCGCAAGGCGTTCGACGATTTCAAGCGCTACTATCACTCGCTCGACCTGCTGCTGATCGACGATATTCAATTCTTTTCAGGCAAGTCGCGCACACAAGAAGAATTCTTCTACGCGTTCGAAGCGCTGGTCGCGAACAAGGCGCAGGTGATCATTACCAGCGACACGTATCCGAAGGAAATTTCGGGTATCGACGACCGGTTGATCTCGCGCTTCGACTCCGGCCTGACCGTGGCGATCGAGCCGCCCGAGCTGGAAATGCGCGTCGCGATTCTGATGCGCAAGGCGCAATCCGAGTTCGTGAGCCTGAATGAAGACGTCGCGTTCTTCGTCGCGAAACACTTGCGTTCGAACGTGCGTGAACTCGAAGGCGCGCTGCGCAAGATCCTCGCGTATTCGAAGTTTCACGGCCGCGAAATCACGATCGAAGTGACGAAAGAAGCGCTGAAAGACCTACTGACGGTGCAGAACCGGCAGATTTCGGTGGAAAACATCCAGAAGACCACGGCTGACTTCTACAGCATCAAGGTCGCGGACATGTATTCGAAGAAGCGCCCCGCGAACATCGCGCGGCCGCGGCAGATCGCGATGTATCTGGCGAAAGAGCTGACCCAGAAGAGTTTGCCGGAAATCGGCGAGCTGTTCGGCGGACGCGACCACACCACCGTGCTGCACGCGGTGCGCAAAATTGCCGACGAGCGCAGCAAGGACGCGCAACTGAACCACGAACTGCACGTGCTGGAGCAGACGCTGAAGGGCTGAGCGGTCTGTCTGGAAAAAACGACCTGTTTATTTCCAAACTCGCCCCCATTTTAGTGAGGCGGTTCCGTTTTCAGGCACAATACAGGTTTAACCGCCCGGCGGCCGCGGGCGGATTTCACGCCGTGACAGGCGCAGCGTGGCGCCGGCGGGGAGTCGTGGCTGCGCGCGAGAAAGCTTGCCTGGCAAGGCGCGCAGGCCGTTATATCAACGAAGGAACTCTATGCAACTGGTCAAGACCGAACGCGATAACCTCCTCAGGCCGCTGCAAACTGTGAGCGGCATCGTCGAACGCCGCCATACGTTGCCGATCCTCGCCAATTTGCTGATTACCAAGAACGGCCCCGACGTGTCGTTCCTGTCCACCGACCTCGAGTTGCAGATCACCACGCGCGCCGATTTCGGTGTGGGCGGCGATTCGGTGGCGACCACGGTGGCCGCGAGAAAGCTCCTCGACATTCTGCGCGCCATGCCCGACGGGCAGGTCACGCTTACGCTGAACGACAAGCGCCTGACCGTGCAATCCGGCAAGAGCCGCTTTGCGCTGCAAACGCTCGCCGCGGACGAATTTCCGACGGTCGCGCAAGCTAAAGACTACGGCGCGAACCTCGTGGTTCCCCAAAAAACGTTCCGCCAGTTGCTCGGCATGGTCCATTTTTCGATGGCCCAGCAGGACATCCGCTACTACCTGAACGGCATGCTGCTGGTAGTGGACGGCGACCAGCTGATGGCGGTCGCAACGGACGGCCACCGTCTGGCGTTCTCGTCCATGAAGATCGAAGGCTCGTTCCAGCGTCAGGAAGTGATCATTCCGCGCAAGACGATTCTGGAACTTCAGCGTTTGCTGGAAGACATCGACGACACGCTGAAGATCGACATCGCGCAGACGCAGGTCAAGTTCACGTTTGGCCAGGTTGAACTGGTGTCGAAGCTGGTGGAAGGCAAATTCCCCGACTTCCAGCGCGTGATTCCGAAGTCGCACAAGAATCAGTTCGTGATCGGCCGTGAAGAACTGCAGCGCTCGCTGCAACGCGCCGCGATTCTGACCTCGGACAAATTCAAGGGCGTGCGCTGCATCATCGAGCCGGGCCAGTTGAAGATCATGTCGACCAACGCCGATCAGGAAGAGGCGCAGGAAGAACTGGAAATCGCATACGACGGCGACAGCGTCGATATCGGGTTCAACGTCACGTATCTGCTCGACGTGCTCGCGAACCTGAAGGTCGACACGTTGCAAGTGAGCCTTGGCGACGCCAGCTCCAGCGCGTTGATCACGATTCCCGAGAACGACGAATTCAAATACGTCGTGATGCCGATGCGCATCTAACGCGTCCAACACCAAAGAACACACCAAGGGGCGCAGCGCCCCTTTGGCGTTTTTATGGTGATTTGAAAAGTCCCGAGCAGCAACCTTGCAGCAACGCAGAACCGGAAAAAATCCATGACTGAAACGAACAATTCGCAACCCGACAACAGCTACGGCGCATCCTCGATTCAGATCCTCGAAGGTCTGGAGGCGGTGCGCAAGCGGCCCGGGATGTACATCGGGGATACATCGGACGGGACCGGTCTGCATCACCTCGTATTCGAAGTGCTGGACAACTCCATCGACGAAGCGTTGGCGGGGCATTGCAACGACATCCAGGTGATCATTCACGCGGACAACTCCATTTCCATCACCGACAACGGCCGCGGCGTGCCGACCGGTCTGAAGATGGACGACAAGCACGATCCGAAGCGCAGCGCCGCTGAAATCGTGATGACCGAGTTGCACGCCGGCGGCAAGTTCGACCAGAACAGCTACAAGGTGTCCGGCGGCCTGCACGGCGTGGGCGTGTCGTGCGTGAACGCGCTGTCGGCGTGGCTGCGTTTGACCATTCGCCGCGACGGCAAGAAGCACTTCATGGAATTCCACCGTGGCGTGCCGCAGAACCGTATTATCGAAGAGATCGACGGCGTGGCTGTTTCGCCGATTCAGGTTGTCGGCGAGACCGAGAACCGCGGCACCGAAGTGCACTTCCTCGCCGACGAGACGATTTTCGGCAACATCGAATATCACTACGACATTCTGGCCAAGCGGATTCGCGAACTGTCGTTCCTGAATAACGGCGTGCGAATCAAGCTGACCGACCAGCGCACCGGCAAGGAAGAAGATTTCGCGTTCGTGGGCGGCGTGAAGGGCTTTGTCGAGTACATCAATAAGAACAAGTCCGTGCTGCACCCGAACATTTTCCACATCAGCGGCGAGAAAGACGGCGTGGGCGTGGAAGTGGCGATGCAGTGGAACGACAGCTACAACGAAAACGTGCTGTGCTTCACGAACAACATTCCGCAGCGTGATGGCGGGACGCACTTGACCGGGTTGCGTGCGGCGATGACGCGCGTGTTGAACAAGTACATCAACGATCACGAAGTCGCGAAGAAGGCGAAGGTCGAGACTTCGGGCGACGATATGCGTGAAGGGTTGTCGTGCGTGCTGTCGGTGAAGGTGCCGGAGCCGAAGTTCAGCGCGCAGACGAAGGACAAGCTGGTGTCGTCGGAAGTGCGCGCGCCGGTGGAGGATGTGGTCGCGAAGGCGCTCGAAGAGTTTCTGCTCGAGACGCCGAATGATGCGAAGATTATTTGCAGCAAGATTGTCGATGCCGCGCGCGCGCGGGATGCGGCTCGGAAGGCGCGTGAGATGACGCGTCGCAAGGGTGTGCTCGACGGCGTGGGTCTGCCTGGGAAGCTGGCGGATTGCCAGGAGAAGGATCCGGCGAAGTCCGAGATTTATATCGTCGAGGGTGACTCGGCAGGCGGGTCGGCAAAGCAGGGTCGAGATCGGAAGTTTCAGGCGATTTTGCCGCTGCGCGGCAAGGTGCTGAATGTGGAGAAGGCAAGGTATGACAAGCTGCTTTCTTCGGAGCAGATTGTGACGCTGATTACGGCGCTGGGTTGCGGGATTGGTAAGGAAGACTACAACCTCGATAAGCTGCGTTATCACCGCATCATCATCATGACCGATGCTGACGTTGACGGTGCGCACATTCGGACGCTGTTGTTGACGTTCTTCTATCGGCAAATGCCGGAGATGATCGAGCGTGGGTATATCTATATCGCGCAGCCGCCGTTGTTCAAGATCAAGGCTGGGAAGGATGAGCGGTATTTGAAGGATGAGGCTGAGGTTAATGCTCATATTCTGAAGCTGGCGTTGCAAGGGTCGGAGTTGTTGGCTTCTGAAGGTTCGACTCCGATTACAGGCGATGCTTTGGGTGAGTTGGCCCGGGCTTACTTGCTGGCTCAGGCTGTTGTTAATCGGTTGAGCCGGTTGTATGACGCTGGGGCGCTCGAGGCCATCATGGATGGGATTGCGATCGATCTGTCCAGCGAGGAAGCGGCTGATGCGTCAGCTAAGGCTCTGGAAGCGAAGCTAAGGGATGATCCGTTGAAGCCTGAGGTTAGGGTTACGACGATGTATGACCCGGTTCGTGAATTGCGCTCGCTGCGCGTCGCGCGGACGCATCATGGGAATCAGAAGATTTCTGTGTTGGATCAGGATTTTCAACTCACTGCTGACTATCAACAGCTGATTAATACCGCTAATACTTTTAAGGGGTTGATTGGGACGGGCGCTGTCATTAAACGTGGCGAGCGGAGTATGGCTGTGACTGACTTCAAGTCCGCTATGAAGTGGTTGTTGGCTGATGCTGAACGTAACATCTCGAAGCAGCGCTATAAGGGTCTCGGTGAGATGAATCCTGGGCAGCTTTGGGAGACGACGATGGATCCGACTGTGCGTCGTTTGCTGAGGGTGCAGATTGAGGATGCTATCGCGGCTGATGGGATCTTTACTACGCTCATGGGGGATGATGTGGAGCCGCGTAGGGCGTTCATTGAGTCGAATGCGTTGCGGGCGGGGAATATTGATGTTTGAGGCGAGGCCCCTAGGGTCTGAGCTGATGACCGTTGAAGCGGCGCAGGCCCCCTCCGCCGCGTTCAAAAGGCGTTGATTGACGTGATATTGGGCACGGGGAGGTGGGCAATCTTGGAAGCTATCCACTGGTGGGCGGCGAGCGGCCCTAGGGCGTGATCAACCAGCTAAATGGGACCTGTCAAGGATATCCGCCCCCACTTATGTTGGTCCCAACGCGCGTATGTATGGTCCGATTCCGCGCCGCTTGACTAAGGCATTGCGGAGCGAGGGCTACGCGAACAGTCTGAAACATCTTTCTCGTATCCGCCTGATGCCGCTTCAAATTGCATGGCGTCCAGCTTTGGCAAGAGCGGGTGATCAGATGCGTAAGTGAATCAGCGCTCTCAACTTGTCGCTTGAGATGCAATCGTCGGAGAAACGACTTTCGGTAGCGGCTGTCGTACCGGAGGTGCGGACAGCCGCTCGCCAGTTGGCAAAGAAGTTCAGTTAAGTTGCGGCCGTTCAAATATTTCGAGAAGGTAACCGTCCGGATCAGCGCACTCGAACGATTTTGCCTTTTCGCGCTGTGTGACATCCCTCACCCGAACCCCTTTCGCCTTTAATTTTCTTTGGCATTCCGCGACGTCTGAAACGTTCAGAAAAAGCCTGACTGAGTCTGGCGCAAAAAGACTTTCACGGCCCTCTCTAAGAGCAATGACATGTTCGATGCGCACCGCGGTTGAGGTTTGCCCAGTCACTTTTAACCCTAGGATTTCCTCGTAAAAGTGTCGCGATCTCTGAATGTCTGAAACGGTTAGCGATATGCCTATCGCTGTGACGGAAAACCCTGCTTCAACAACAGAATCTTTGTTCGCTTCTAGCTCGGCTCTATCCCTGTTAGCCAGATTTTTTTTAGCCGGGCGACTCGTACCGCGAACGAACAAAGTTAGGCCATCTTTTGTCGCCAGCTTCCAAAAGGAGGGTCCATTACTACTCGCCGTAGATCCAGGCCCCAGGTACGTTTCCGCTGTCTCGACTTCCATACCGTTGGGAAGCGTTGACAGGTCTTTAGGAGATTCGTCGAGCAGTTTTAGAACGCGCGCTAGCGAAGTTTTGCGGACGTGCTGGATTGAGCTCGCCGCGGTTGGTAATGGTCCTATCGCGACTTCCGTCGCAAGTCGCTCAATGTAGTTGATATCTTGCGTCTCGCGACGAAATTGTGATAGCCAATCGAGTCCGCCAACGGAGCCTAGAATCGCACCGGTCATTGAAGCGATAGTGTCTGTGTCTGTCCCAATGGCGAATGCGGCGCGCGACAAACCTTCGACCGGGGAGGCAGCAAACCTTGAGGCTATGTAGACTGCGGCCGCTGCCGACACGGTCCCCGCTCCTTTCGACTTGCGATCATATGCACCAAGTTTTTCTAGTGCGGCTCTCACTGTCGCAACCGCTCCCGCGTTGACTTCGCGGTTTGCAATTTGTAGAAGCTCCAGCATTTCGCTAGATACAACTTCCCACCGAGCCTCGTATGAGAATGAAGCCTTCGACATGGTTGATGCCCAGTCCGGCCACCGTGACGTTATATCCGGGAGCTCGGCCCATTGTTCGACATTGTCAATGGTCGCTTGGAGCAGCTCGCCGTAGGATAGGGTCCCGGAGCGCCGTAGCGCATGCCAGCAAGCAAAGCCATAGGCAAGCGCACCCACGAGCGCCCTCGGATGCCCATGTGTAGTCACTCCGTCCGTCACGATGTCCGACGCGACGTCTTTGAAAAGGGGCGAGCGGGCATGACGCACGCAATGGGGAAGCACTCTCATCGCAACGCCGTTGCCGCCAGCATCAAAATACCGGTCGAGGTCCTCTTGCTTTCGCGTTTTCCACGGTGCTGCACCAGCTGCCCATGCGGTCGCGGCCCTCTTAGTCGCACCTCCGCCCCCTCGCTCATAAATCGTCCAGACAGGCAGTTCCGCCGTGGCGAAATGTCGCCACCACTCCGGATTGAGCGTAATTGATCTGGCAACAGCAAGAATCAGCTGTGTATCATCGCTGAACTCCCCTTTGCCGATGTATTCGAGGTGCGGATTGAAGCGACCGCCGGACTTCTTTTCCCATGCCACATAGCGAAGCTGCTGTCGGCTGCCCTCAGTCGGGGTGAAGGTTGCTCGGCCTTCGCACGGCCAGCCGAGCGCGTCGCCGACAGCCGCGCCTACGAACGCCCCTTTCGCTCGTTCAAGAAGACTTCCTTGATGCCCGTCAATATTTGTCATCGTTTACCTATACCGCTATCGTAGCTTCTGGGGGGCGCAGACCGGAGCGTATCTGGCTTCCCAGCGTGAATTTGTCAAACAGCGTTGGCGCTACGGCCACTTTCATTCCGGCGCTATCTAGACCTAGCGACTCCCATCTCGCCAACTCAGTTTCACCTTGACGCTGGCTCTGCACTATGATGCCTAAAACGTCCGCAAGCGGGATAGGGCCGGGAACGAGAACTTCAGCTTGTACATCAGTTGTCGAGCAAGTTAGTTGACGTGGGGCGCGAGTAAAGCGCCTGCCACCCGCACCGTCAACCTCGGGCCAAAACATTTCCTTGAAGCCTGCCTCCCCGGGTTTTATCAACATCCCGTTTTGAGCTGCAGCATTCCGCCGACAGAATACGGTACCCGGTTGCCAGAGCAGCTCAGGGTTCAGGAGGACGACAATCCAGTCTGTGAAGACTAGGTTTTTCTTACGCGCAGTGTCGAGATAGTAAGCGTTTGGGTACTCTACACTGCAGCAAATTTTATCCGTATGTCCATCTAGTCGAAGCGCATCCGTCGGATTGACGACCGGATTCGCCTCAGAGTCGAGCGTTGCGCGGTCTTTGAGCATCGCTGCGCGCAACACGTGCAGGAAGTTCGCGGAAGAGGTGAAGTGACATAGGCGCGAAATACCCCTTAGATCGGCCTCCGCGCGTATATTTTCAAGCATTGCCTACCCTTGTATAAAGCTCCGGAGAAGTCGGAAGGAGCATTGTCGGACTGCCGACATACGTCAAGATCAGCTCATATTTCGCACGCGTAACGCCAACGTACAGCAACCGCCCGTCATTCGCCGCCGCATTTTCCTCGCCTTCATTAAGGATGTCTTCAGCAGATGGCATGTTTCCAACTGCGAGGAACGGTAAAAGAACGACATCGAACTCCAAGCCTTTTGCTGCGTGATACGTCCCGTAAAAGAGTCCGGCATCTGCGTCCCAAGTGTTCATCTCCTCGCGCAAGGCGATGGCTTCACGTGGAAGGTAGTCACGAATCTTCGAAATTAGCGCATGCGTACGCAACAGCACCGCTACTCTTCGTGTCGTCCTGTTTTCGTTTGCAAGTTGGGCGACAAAGCTACACTCAGCTTTATCGTCCGACAACTGTACAAGGGTTGGTTTGGGGCCATCTGCTGCTGGAAAGATCGGCTCTACCATGTCCGTCTGTCCGGCGTAATAAGGCATTTTTGATATTGCTAAGCCGAGTCGAGCAATACTTCGGGTGTTACGATAGTTCTGCGTGAACTCCCAGACTGCGCGAACTCGCAGCCCGGCGTCCCGAAACGACATTCCTCTGCCGTATATCTGCTGCGCGACGTCCCCGAAGAATGTCACCGAGCCGTCTGGGGGAACTGCCTTTGTCAGAGACCGAATCATTTCTGGAGATAGGTCTTGGCCTTCGTCGATCACGACATGTTGGTATCTACGCTGAGTGGCATCAACGTCCAAAGCCGCCGATACTGCCGCAGCAATGTCGTCTACGTCATATTGTCGTTTCACCGCCGAGCGCAACTTGATGTATCGCGACCGTATCTCCCACATTATCGGCCGCATATTCTTATTCATTTGCGCGTCAGCGCGACCAATACGGCGAATTTCCAGATACGACTCGGCAGTTGCGTTGTTACCAGCGATCCAAGCAATCTCGTCGGAGAAAAATTTGAGAGGGCGCTTAAAAAACGAGTGCTCGACATACTCGCCTGCTATTTCTGCCACTGCTTGCCCTATCAGCCTTAAGCGAGCCGGCCCGCTAACGATAGCGCTGTCAGACATCAGGTTTCGGTATGCCAGGTATCCTCGGGCGAAATGATGATAATTTTCAACGTCGATTTGCCGACTCAGTTGACCCGCAATGCTACGGATGTACCTCATTAACGTTTTGTTGAACGTAATTATGAGTACTCGTCCTCGGCCTGGAAGCCTCGGATTTACGAGGTGCTTCGCGCGAGCTACTGCCATGGTCGTTTTACCGCTTCCGGCAGTGCCGAGCACAATGTGATGCCCGCTTGCATCCAGACACACGACTTCTTGTTGCTTACCAACCGGTTCAGGGATTGCCATTTTTTACCTGTAATAACCCGATGCCCACTGGGCACCAGTGTTTTGCGCGCCGGTTACGACATCGGGAGTCCGTCAGCGGATCGTCTAAGCCACTTTCCCTTCTGGCTTGTGATGCCCGGAGGAATGATTTGTAGCGTGCTCAATCTCAATATTAGATCATACGATTCGGATCTGAAGGCGGCAAGACGGTTGGCTGGCAGGATGGACGCAGTGCGAGGAAATCGACGAAGTCGGCGTGGAGCAAAGCCGTGAGGGCAAAAAGCCGAATGAGCCGGCACCGATCAGGGCGAGTAGGCAAAGAGCGGCGAAGCTCTTGCCGTCGGAGATGGTGTCGTAGATCGGATGGCTATGCGGTGAAAACATCCCAGCGGGCTGTTGACATTCTGTCGACTAGTCGACAGAATGTGCGCATGCAAAAAAATCTATCTACGCCTCGCAGCCCTGCCACTGGCGCAGTTGCGCCCAGCCAAGTAGTTGGATTTCGATTGAGCCAGATCACGGCTCGAGAAGTCAAGTTGGAGGCAGCTAAACGCGGGATCAAGCTCAACCAGCTTTTCGAAGAATTGTGGGCTCAGTACAAGGACGCCACTCGCACAGAGACGAAGGCATGACGGGCATCGATACTGAGCGCGAGCTTATCGCAGTTGCGTTGGCCCTGATTGGAAGCAACGCCTCTCTCTCCCAAGTTGAGCGCGAGTGCAAAAAGGGCATCAGCCCAACGAAGTCGATTGAATTCTTGGAAGCTGTTCGAGCTGAAATCATCGCCGGCAATGATCCGCTTGGAAGCGCGTTTTCTCGCATACGCCCGGCGCTTGTCCGGCGCGAAAATGGTGCGACATATACGCCGCAGCAGATAGTTGATTCAATGGTCGCATGGGCGTCGAGCGAAGCAACAAGTCCAGCCCGAATAGTGGACGCTGGTGCTGGATCTGGACGCTTCCTCCTAGCCGCAGCAAAGTGCTTTCCGAAAGCTGAATTAATCGGCATTGAATCTGATCCACTAGGTGCCTTAATGTTGCGTGCGAACTTCGCTTGTGTTGGTTTGACGCCGCGCCTCACTCTTCTAGTTTGCAATTATCTTACGGTGGAACTGCCGAAGACAAACGGCGCAACGTTATTTATCGGTAATCCGCCTTACGTTCGACATCATCGGCTGTCCGATGCTGACAAAGATTGGTTCGCTTCAACAGCTGCCTCATACGGCGTCAAGGCAAGTAAGCTTGCTGGATTGCATATCCATTTTTTTTTGCGGACGCTCCAGCTAGCGCAGGTGGGTGATTTTGGCGTCTTCATTACTTCCGCAGAATGGTTGGACGTTAATTACGGCGCAACATTGCGACAGCTGCTAGCAGGTGAGCTTGGCGGAGTCGGGCTGCACGTGTTGGACCCCGAAGTCATGCCGTTTTCGGATGCAACTACGACGGGCTCTATCACTTGCTTCCGCGTTGGCAGACGCCCTGACAATTTCAAGGTCCGCGCGGTAGAAACCCTCGGGCAGTTGAACGGCCTGACTGCCGGAAATGACGTGCCGTGGCACTCCATGGCGACAGCAAATCGCTGGTCAATAGTCATAAAACCAGGCCGTGCTACCCCCGCGGGTTACATTGAACTCGGCGAATTATGTCGCGTGCATAGAGGACAAGTAACGGGAAGCAATGGTGTTTGGATTGCAGGTGAACACAGTGCGAACTTACCAGAGGTTGTGCTTGCTCCGACTGTGACTAAAGCGCGAGATCTCTTAACCGCGGGCGACTCCTTAACTACCGACCATAAACTCCGGCGAGTTGTCGATCTTCCCGCAGATCTCAGTGAACTTGACGAAGCTCTATTGCCAAGCATTAAAAAATTTCTCAAGTGGGCAAAGGAGCAGGGCGCCGACCAGTCTTATATCGCTCAACATCGCCGGGCTTGGTGGTCGGTTGGCTTGAAAAAACCTGCTCCGATCATTTGTACATACATGGCGCGAAGAGCACCGGCTTTTGTGCGCAATCTTTGCGACGCGCGACATATCAACATCGCTCATGGCCTCTATCCGCGGCAGGAGCTCAGCGATCGCGTTTTGGATGCTATCGCCGCTTGGTTGCGTGCGAATGTTGAAGTGTCCAGTGGCCGTACTTATGCCGGAGGGCTCACGAAATTCGAGCCCAAAGAAATTGAACGTCTTGCGATCCCTCGACTAGAAGACTTGCCTATCTAACCGGACATCGGCGACTATCTCTCACGACTATTCGCCGAGGGTTCTCCTGACTAGTATGCGTAACGAATACCAAAAAAGTAATCCTGCAGTGTGGTCCCGTGAGGAACTGACCGAAGAGGCGCAAGTCTCGCTAGACGAGTTTGTGGCGCGACGCCTAGCGGAACCCGGTGGCTTGTATCTTTCTCATGTTAAGGCCCGGCGAAAATCGATCTTTCAGTTGTTTAAGGCATTGGCTGATCTTCAATTGCACGGGATAACCGTCGGTGCTGCTCGAGCGATTCTGCTGGACGACGAACTCTTTGACGCACTTCGTTACCTAAGTGGGCCACCCGTGTCAGAGGACGATCTGGGCGTCTTGGTTACGCGGTCGATTGGTGGCATAAGCAAAGGCGAGCTGAAGAAATCGGAATCCCTCCCGCTTGACGTGCTGAATCTAATCTGCCGACTTGCAGACCCTTCTCGTTTTCCTTGGGTCGCGCAGGGTCGTCGTCCAAGTCTTGGCGAAATCAGAACCGCTGTCCGCGCAACCACGGCCTTGCAGGCGTCACAGTCGCTTCAAACTGAACGACGTGGCTACGGCAAAGTGGTTGAGCGAAGGCTAGAAAACCGCCTCGTCGAACTAGGATTCACGAGAACGTCGGCTCCCCACCGAGCACTGATCAATGATCCGATCGACTATCCGACTTATCCAAATTTCTACGGCGAATGTACCGTTCACGGACGCAAGGTAGATTTGTTTATCGCATTGCGAACCGGCCGCATGATCGCACTCGAAGCGAAGGATTCGAGTTCGGCCCTTAACAGCGTCAAGCGACTGAACAATGACACGGCCGCCAAGGCAAAACATTTCGCGGTCGAAGGCGGCAAGAACATCATCAACGTCGCGTTGCTTTCGGGAGTTTTCAAGCCCGATCATCTGCTCCGTGCGCAGGAAGCCGGATTACATATTGTGTGGTCGCACAGCGTCGACGAATTTATTGACTGGGTAAAGAGTCAGGTCTGAATCTAATTAAAAGATACCCCATCGCCGTATCTGAAACATCTCGAATTCCGAGTTCGAGCCGACAAAAAACGATATGCCACGCGCGAGAAGCCTATGAATCAAGACCCAGTACTGTGGGGAATCCATGCCGGGAAAACAGGCGATGCCGATGCACTGTTCTTGAAGAATAGCGTAATCGCTCTAGGCTGGCATCAAATGGGAAACCTGAGTGCGTTGCCGTCCACACGCGAAGGGTTCAAAGATCACTACGCCAAGGTTTACGCCTCAGCCGCTAAAGATAAGCCCGGCAGCGTACCAACCTCCGCCGGGCAACTCTTTCGTTTTGTGCATGAAATGCGCGTTGGCGACTACATAGTCTATCCATCAAAACGCTCCAAGCGCGTTCACCTTGGACGCGTCTCGAGTGACTATCGTTACGATACGACCATCGAGCCTGGCTACCCTCAGCGGCGCAGCGTGGAGTGGCTCAAGGATATTTCCCGGTCTACCCTTTCGCAGGGCGCTCTATATGAAATTGGGTCTGCTCTCTCATTGTTCGTCGTCAAAAACTACGCGGATGGATTCTGGTCCGTTATCGAAGGGCATCACCCCCTGCCCCTAGTACCCGCCGCCGAAGACGAGACGCTTGCAGAAGTAAGCCAGGACGTCGACGAAAGTACGCGAGACTTCATTCTGAAAGTGCTTGCGCAGGAAACGAAAGGGCATCCATTTGCATATTTCATTGGCAACCTATTGCAAACAATGGGATACCGCGTGCGTGTTTCGCCTGAGGGGCCGGACGGCGGTGTCGACATACTTGCGCACAAGGATGAGCTTGGATTCGAGCCACCAATCATCAAGGTGCAATGCAAGAGTACAGAGGGTAGTGTCGGTGACCCTCAAATCTCACAGCTCTATGGGAAGGTTTCACCCAGTGAGTTTGGATTGTTCGTTACGCTGGGATACTTCACTAGCCAAGCTGTTCAGTTTGCCCGCACAAAGAGCAACCTTCGACTAATTGACGGGGATGCGCTGGTGGAGCTTGTGCTTGAGCACTACGAGGCGCTCGACTCGAAGTACAAAGGCATGATCCCTTTGCGCAAAGCCTACATTCCGGAACCCGCTTTGCATAACGACCCTGACTAGCTCAGGAAAGCCTCTGGCCAACTGGTGATGATTAAAGGTTCAGCCGTCGAGAGCCCGACGCGCGTACTGCTGATGACAACAATACGCGCAAAGTCGACGCATCGTGCAACACTCAGGCGTTTGTCTATGCAGGCGTTATAACCAGCATCCCTTTCTTCACGTCGACTCGAATCCGTCCACTAATCTCAAACCCCGCTTTTTCCAACCACCTCCCCGAAAGCCGAATCCAAGGCGCCGGTGGCAAGTCTGGAAAGAATTCGATATGAGCCGGCGCGTAAGTTTTCATCGGCCTCGGGCGCCTTTGTGATGAAATGGTCAAGATACGTTGGGTAACAGGCGCAACTGCTTTATGATTGGCGTCAGCCATGATCAACTCCTATTCGCGTAGGGGTGTTTGTGGTCAGCGGGTCGTTTGGGTGGCAGCCCATGCGTCCCGCGCTTTATCTCCTTCCTCGTTCTCCCTTGTGCTTGGCTGGGCGCTTTCGCTTCCTCTTTCATACGTCAAAGAGCCAATCATTCAGTGATGCCTTATAAGCACGACGTGTCGTGATCTTTGGCTATGTCGTTAGGCATCCGATGTATTTTCCCGCATTGTCAGGGGTTGTGCAACAGCGTCGAACGCTCGGTGAACAGCAAAATTTGGCACGCACTACGCCACTGAATTTGAGACGGATTACCCTGACGGGCGCCCACGAGATCAGGCTATCGAAAGCCCGACCGAAGTCCCGCGTCAACTCTCCTTTCTGCTCAGAACACCCACATACGTCTAAATAGAACCCACATACAATGCCCAATGCATATGAGAGTGCCAATATAAGAAGCATTTAACATTCTCGAAGAAATCGATTTGCCTAATCTCGTTAATGTTTTGTAAAATCGCGCGGTTACGCGGGGGCGCGTAAAAATCAAAGCAAACTAGAAGAGTCGGTATGGGCATGCATCACATAATCAATGGCTTCAGCGGCAGACTTCGCAGGGTGAGAGTCTGTCAAACCGCTGCGGCCCGCTGCACGACGCACGGAGGCTGATAAGCCCAATGAATACACGGCTAAGCCGAGCCCCCCGTTATCGACGAAGCTCGCACGCCCAATCTGGCCGCCGTCGCCATTAATTGCTTATCCCCGGCGCGCCAATGCAAATGCGTCAACCGGAAAACTTTCCACGTGAATCGGAAGATAAAACCGATCAAGAAATAGCGCGAACCCGAACCTAAAACAAACCCGCCAAGAAAAGACCCACGAGCCGAACAAAACCACACAGCTCAAGCACCACCCAAACGAGACCACCGTGAACCCCTCCGACCTGCTCCGCGCCTTCGCCTCTCCGTCCCTGACACAAAGCAACCGCGCCTTCCGCCTGCACTGGGGCTCGGCCCAGTCGAGCCTCGAGCAGGTGCTGATCGCGCATCGCATCGACATCAGCGAGGGCCTGTGCTCAGGCATCGTGGGTCACGTGACGTGTCTGTCGACGCGCGCGGACTTGCCGCTCAATGCGTTCATCGGCTTGCCGCTGTCGGTGCAGATGGTCACCGACCGTGGCGCCTTGCACCCGATCTGCGCGATCGTCACCGACGCGCGCGCGGGCCAGTCGGACCGGTCGCTGGCGACCTACCAGTTGACTATGCGCGATGCGTTATCGGTGCTGGAGGGGCGAACCAATACGCGCATCTTCCGCACGCTGAGTGTGCCCGATGTGATCGAGAAGCTGCTGGGCGAATGGCAGAAAAAGAGTCCAGCGCTTGCGCGCGCGTTCGATTTCGACCTGTCGTCGCTGGATCGCGCGAAGTATCCGGTGCGCGAGACGCTGTTGCAGTTTCACGAGTCGGACGCGGATTTCATCCGGCGGCTGTGCCTCGCGAGGGCATCGCGTGGTTCACGGCGGCGGGCGGGCGGGGCGCGGCCCCATCGGCCGACGGCGCCGGTGAATCGCCGGTGCACACGCTAGTGTTGCTTGACGACCTGATGAAACTGCCGCAGTCGTCGGCCGGCACGGTGCGCTATCACCGCGACGCGGCCACCGAAGCGCGTGACTCGATCACGCTGTGGTCGGCCTCACGTCAGCTCGTGCCGGGCAACGTGCAACGCGCGAGCTGGGACTACAAGAGCGCGTCGGTGGCGCAGGCGTCGGAGACGAGCATCGTCGATCAGGGCGAAGCCGGCAACGACCTCGCGCAGTTGCTCCGCGATGCGGTCATCGACGTGCCGCACGCGGGCGATTCGTGGTCGTACTATGAGCGCGTCAGCAAGGCGCGCATGCTCGCCCATGAGTTGCGCTCGACCAGTGTCGATGGCGTGAGTGGGGTGCGGGATCTGGCAGTTGGACGATGGTTCGAGTCCTTGCCCCAGATCCGGCAAAATTGAATGTTCCTGTGCATTTTGGCCGCTGACTACGATTCGACGCTACTCCAAATATTACTAATGTTCTCGCCAGTCGTCCCGTTGATGAGCGACACAGAAGCGATTACACAGATGACAGTAAAGACTCAGATGTTTGAGCGTGGTCCCGTTAAATTTTTTGAGAAACTGCTAGTTCGGTAATTATTGCAGTGTCGCTTTGCTGCCTCGGACTTCGGCGAAGACAGCCGGATTTATCTCTATTCGAGTGCTATTCGGACGATTCAACCCGAGTCATTGGATAATTTTTAAAAAAACAGCCCCAATTATGCTGATCGCATAAGACGAGCGCGCCAATGACTTTTCCCGCTCTCTCGGACACGATTAGTGGTTGGTTTGTCTGAACTTTTGTAGAATCGCCGTTGGCGACGGTGCGATCACAGCAAAGACGAGGCGTTATGGGAGCGCGGGACATAATCGGAACGGTGAGCGGCGGACTCATTCAGAGTGATCGTCTGCTGAAACTTGACAGTCCGTTGGGCAACAATGTGCTGGTCCCACAGCGGGTTATCGGTTATTCGCGAATCGGCCGGCATTGCGAATTCACGATCGACGTCGTTTCCACTTCCGACTCGGTCGAACTCAAAACCCTGATTGCCGAGCCCGTTACGCTGTGGATTCAGCAAATCGATAAGTCTTATCTGCCTCACCACGGCTACGTGCATACCGCGCGACGTTTAGGATCGGATAGCGGACTTACCAGCTACCAGATTGGCTTTGCCACCTGGCTGCACTTCCTGCGCTTTCGCAACGACGCGCGAATCTGGCAGGACAAATCCGCCGATCAGATCCTGACTGATGTCTTCAACATGCATCCGCAGGCCCAAGGAGCATTTCGCTTCGCCCTGAGCAATTCACTGCCTTCACGATCGTTTTGCGTCCAGTACGAGGACGACTGCAATTTCGTTCATCGGATGATGGAGAACGAAGGGCTCTTCGGCTACTTTGAACAGGCCACCGATGGGAAGTCGCACACGCTTGTGGTCACAGACAGTCTCGATGCCTTCCAGCCTCTCCCGCCACAAGCCGTCGAGTTTTGCCACGCGGGCACCAACAGCGAGGCCAATGCGTTGTTGCAATGGTCCAGCAAGCGGACACTGCAGAGTACGACGCTCACTACACGCACCTTCGATTACAAGGCACCCGCTTCATCCGCCAACCCGAAGGGTACAAACATACCTACGCTGACCACGCAGGGCAATTTGCCCCAGCACGCCGAGGTATATGAGTACACCGGCGCCTACACTTACGGCGCCCAAGATCGAGGCGATCGGCTGTCGAAGGTTCGCGTGGAAGAATGGGAATCGCGAGCCAAGCGCTTCTTTGGCTCGGGCGGTGTCAGACAGGCAGATGCAGGCCGTTGGTTCCAGCTCGATAGCCACCCTGCCCATTCCACGGATAGTACCCAGAACCGACAATTCGCCATTATCGAGGCCGCGTGGTTCATTGAAAACAATCTTCCCGTGTCCAGTCAGGCCGCCGATTTCCCGCACAGCCTGAAGAGCGAATTGGCCAATGTTCGTGCAAACCATGCGGCGTCGGCAGATGCACTGTCAGTTGCACACATGGATGGCAGCGAAGGCTTTTTCCTCGTAGAAATCGAAGCGCAACGCAAGGGCGTGCCATTTCACAGCCCGCTCGAACATCACAAGCCAACGATGTATCTGCAATCGGCAATCGTCGTAGGTCCGGCTAATGAAGAAGTCCACACCGACCCGCTCAACCGCATCAAGGTTCATTTTCATTGGGACCGGCTCAATGACGGCGACGAAAAGGCATCGTGCTGGGTGCGAGTCGCCATGTCCGATACGGGTGGTGGATATGGCGGTGTTCACGTGCCGAGAGTTGGCGAAGAGGTTCTGATTGAGTGGGCGGACGGCGATTGCGATAGACCGTTGGTAACCGCCCGGATCTACAACGGCGCGACGCGACCGAACTGGCATTCCAATGGCTTACTGTCAGGCTATAAGTCGAAAGAGTATCTAGGCAGTGGCTACAACCAGATGGTCATGGATGACGCGACGGGCCAGAACCGCGTGCAGTTGTATAGCAGCAGCACCAATGCGCATCTGCATCTCGGCTATCTCATCGCACAGACTGACAACACGCGCGGGGCGTATCTGGGCAGCGGCTTCGACCTGAAATCCGACGCATACGGCGCAGTGCGCGCCAGTAATGGTCTGTACGTGACGACCCATCCCGCAAGCGCCCAGCCGCTGGACGCGCGCGAAGCAAACGAACAACTCGTCAATTCGGAAAGCACAGTAGAGGCTCTCTCTGAAGCCAGCGCCGCGCACCAGGCGGAAAGCCTCAAAGAGGGTCACGAGGCGCTCAAGTCGTTCACCGACGCAACGAGGAACAGCGTCGCGGGATCGGCGTCGGGTGGCAACACGGCGGGCGGTGGCAAGGGCAATGCCAATGCATTCAAGGAGCCCTTAATGCTGCTCGCAAGTCCGTCCGGCGTTGCGTTGTCGACGCAGAAATCCGTTCACATCGCGAGTGCCGCGCAGACGAATTTGGTGAGCGGCCAGAGCACTCATGTTGCAACTGGCAAATCGCTGATCGCTGGCGTTACGGAGAAACTCAGTCTGTTCGTTCAGAACGCGGGGATGAAGTTGTTCGCGGCGAAGGGCACGGTCGAGGTCCAGGCGCACGCGGACAACATTGAATTGACAGCGCAGAAGACGATGAAATTGCTGTCCGCAACGGCGACAATCGAAGCGGCGGCGAAACAGGAAATCCTGCTCACTTCGGGTGGCGCGTATATCCGCCTGAAGGGCGGCAATATTGAGATCCACGCGCCGGGGATGGTTGACATCAAAGGCAGCCAGCACTCGTTTAACGGACCGGTAAGAAAGAACTACCCCTTACCTAATTGGCCGCAACCCGAAACGCAAAGGCCGGTCAAATTCAACATGCTCCTTGCCGACACGCCGGGCCCTGACGGATACCCTCATATCAACACCGCATGGCGGATGGTGTCGGCACCCACCGCAGATGAAGCGCTCATGTCCTCGGAGCCGATACTGGCCGGCCAGAGCGACAGTAGCGGCAAGCTGGCTCTTTCCGACGCAGACGAGAAAACACTGCACGAGGCATATAACAAAACGCCTGGGCTGGTGTGGCTCGTCTACGCGGGGCAGGTACGCTCGTTGTCATTGAGCCGGGAATCGGACAGCTGGACCGAAAGCGACAAATTCTACGAAGCCATCGACGCGATGGGCTACAGCGACCAACCGTTTTCCGCTCAACAAACCGACGTGGACCAATCCTTCGCTCAATGGGCGCGGCAAGAGTTAAAGGCAAATGACGGAAATGCCGTGCTGGGAAAATTGAAAGGAGATGCGTGATGACCGACGTCGTCGCCCGTGACACTCCTACAGACAAGCTCTTTAACGACGATGTCCTGTCGCTCAGGCAGATCATTGACCATGCGGGCGCTGCGTACAAGGCATTCGCGACGGAGAACGTGTGGGTGGGCGTGGGGCAGCCTTTTTCCCTGCCGCGAACCGGCAATGCACTGAAAGCATTCACCACGGGGAAAGCGTATTTCAGTGATCTTGCGTCCGCTATTCAAGCCGCTGCTCACGTGGTCTACATTGCCGGATGGCAAGTGAACTGGGACGCTGAACTCGCACAGGGTGTTCGTCTCTTCGATGTTCTGCTGAAGGCGGTAAAGGGCAATCCGCAGCTCAAGATCTACGTCATGCCCTGGATGCATTCGCCTCCGGTGCAAACCTACGACAATCAAACCAAATCCGTCCTTGAGGCCATCAATCAGATTGTTGGGCGCACGTGCGTGTGGGTCACGCTTGCTGCGTCTCTCGCTGACGACGACCGTAGTTTTTTTAGCCATCATCAGAAACTCGTCGCGATTGATGGAAAGACGGCCTACATTGGCGGCATGGATCTGGCGTACGGACGTTTCGATGATGCGACTTACGATCTCAAAGCGAATGCCGAGAATCGACAGGCACTGAATCGCTATAACGGTTGCATTCCACACCTCGGACGTGTGCCGAAGGAAAGTCTCATCGATCCGGACTTATTGACGGGCGCGTTAGATAACCATCTGACGGTATGGGGGCTTTTGCCGTCCAACCGCGACGACACGCTGAAGAAGATCGAGGCCGGTGGTTATCAGATCGCTTACGGGGATGAAACCCCGTATGTCTCCGCTACGACTCACCCGACCGGCCTGCCGTCCAATGACAGTACGCTCGACGCCAGCAAGCAACCCCGCATGCCTTGGCAGGATGTCCATCTTCGTATCGACGGCCCGTCAGCAAGCGATGTGGCGCGTAACTTCGTGGGGCGCTGGAATAGCGAAGGTGGAGCTAAGCATGCGCGTTTGGACCTGCCGCCTGAACCGGCTGCGCAGACTGGCGGATGCAAGGTGCAGGTACTGAGAAGCGCGCCTGCTGCGATGCGTTTGGCTGAATTCAACGGCTTGAGCGGTGCCGACAAGACTTCTCAATCGTCGCCTGATGGCAAGCAATGTGAAATTGCGCTGGCGATGCGCAATCTCATCAACAAGGCCACATCTTTTATCTATATCGAAAATCAATTTTTTGTTTCAGGATTTGGCGTCGAGCATACAAATCCCGATACCATCGCAGCCAACGTAACGTCTTCACCACCGCTATCCGGGCCAGCGGCACAGGTTAAAGGGCAAGGATTCGGTGAGTGGGCAACCCGACGAAGTTCAGATCACGCCGAAGAAGCGCCGAAGAATTTCATTTGCGAAATGCTGGGTCATCGGATCGGGCGAACCATCATGTCCGGTGTCAAGGAACACTTTCACGTCATCATTACCCTGCCTGTGCATCCAGAGGGCATGCTGAACAACGAAAGCATCATGACGCAGGTTCACTGGACAATGCAGTCGCTCGTGTTCGGCACTTTCAGTCTGTTGAACCGCGTTCGGCGCTTTCTTAAGGCCAAGGAACTGCGCGACAAGAAAGCCCCGGACTGGAACAAGGTGCTGAGCGATCCGAACGACAAGCGATATGAAGACATTGCAGTCGAAAAATGCCGCGACTATGTCACCCTGCTGAACCTGCGAAATTGGACCAAGCTGGGGGAGCGTTATGTGACGGAACAGATTTACGTGCATACCAAGTTGATGATCGTAGACGATCTGTTTGCTCTGGTTGGCAGCGCGAATATCAACGACCGTAGTCTGTTGGGGTCGCGGGACTCTGAAATCGCCGTTCTAGTTGCGGATAGCGCAACGGAGAAACACGACATCGACGGGAGTGGCCAAGTCAAGGTGACGAGGACGTTTGCACGGCATCTGCGACAGGAGGTTTGGAAAAAGTTGTTTGGCATTGCGGGCAACGTCCGGCCGGCGACGCAGTTGATGGAAGCGATCAATCAGCCTGCTAAGCCAGCGAACTGGAAAGCGATACAGACGGTGGCGGACGCGAATCAGAAGTTATATGAAGCGGCGTTTGCCTTTATCCCTCGCAATCGAGCGTTGTCTGATTCGCCGGACGGGCAAGGCGATTTCGCGTCTATATGGCCCACATGGGATCCGGAGAGGAAGTCGACCGATGGGAAGATGCCTTTCGACGACGCCTTCTGGACGGAGCCGCAACACGAGGGAGCCGCAGCCAATCTGGCCCAACTGAAGGGATTCATTGTTTCCCTGCCTATCGAGTGGACGAGGGGCGAGAACAACAACTTGGGTTTTGCCACTTCGCTTGTTGCGGAGAATTATCAGGTGCCGAAGCCGACTGATGCTTATGAACAGGATGCGTCGGCTGCCGATGCGAGCAAGGGCGGAGAACTTAGCTGATGAGACAGTTTAGAAGTCGGTGGAATTCGATCGCATTCGCGTCGTTGGTGTGTGCGATGCAATCTGTGTCGTCTCGTGCCATGGCGGAAGCACGCCAGGAATGCGTCGGCCGCTACGAATTGACGATGCCTGACGATGCCGATGTCGCTTTGACCATTCCCACCGCGTTCTCCAAGCCGCAGGAAAATCCGATTCGGTTTTCCAACGATCAGCCAGCTGTGCACTCCGTTTTTATTTATAACGGTACCTTCCGGATAACCGGATCGATGTCGCATGCTGAGTTCGGTTCGATCCTGGGTGGGATCAAAACGCGGGTGTCTTCAAGCTCAGCGTCGACCGATGAGAACGGTCGGTTTAAGGTGGTACCGGTGGGACGGCCGGACGCATTTGCCTGGGCCGGTCAACGTGCGGCTGGGTTCTACATTTATGAGAATGGGCGGGCGATCAGCTTTCGCGAGTCATCGTCGGAACCATCCGTGGCGAAGCAACGTACTGAAGCGGTTCTAAAAGGTCTTTCCGCCCGCAATGCCTACGAAATTCCTAAAGGCGACGGTGTATGTCTGCCGGGCATGTTCGTTGCCGATAACGGGAAAGACTCGGCGCGTCAAGTGGGCGTAACGTTTCGCTTGAAAAATCACCCCGACGTCACGATTTTTTTTCTCGATGAGAAAGCGTTGCCAGTTGATCCCAAGCTTACGTCTAAACAGAAGAGTGAATTCGTATGGGGTTATGAATACGGAATTGGCAAGCGGATCAAGCTTGTTGGAGAGGCGCCTTACCGGGCTGTCAAGCTCGATGGCCGGGAGGGTGTCGAGACTTCGGCGATCATCACGCGCGACGACGACTCGACGGATTATGGATATCTAGCTACGGTGCAAGGGGATTCCAGTGCACCGACTGATACGCCTAATCTGCTTGTTCTGGTCGAGAGAAACGCAAAGTATGCAAAGGGGAATGCGCCAGTGTCGGCAGAGGAGCTTGATCTGATGGCGAAGGGGATTGCGGCTTCGGTAAGGCGGCGGCCGGCTCACTAATGGGGAGCCGGCGCATACAGTCATGGTGGCGGCAGGGTCCATCGGACTGACGTTAGCGAGACATCGGGTGCCGTAATTAACTTATCGGGTTTCGCCGATTTCGATACTACATTTTTACAGAGTGAAAAACATTCAGCTTCGGCTATGTACACCACATGAATGGCGGACGCTCTTCGGCTGGAGACCCGCCTGATCCAGAAATAGATACGACGCCCCCCTTAGCGCTGCCGCATTAGAGTTAGAGCGCGCAGCGACCGGGTCATCGCACCGAGACCTGGAAGATTCAGTTGGATGCAGCGATGATGCTGCCGCCGTGCGCTGCTTTGCAGGAGACTTACGAATCCGGCGAAATGTGAGGCGACGCACGTCATTAATGCCGATATGGGTCGTGCAGCAGGCCTTGGAAATTAATTCCGATTTAACAATTGCTTTTGAATATACGATTGCTGTAAACGTCTGATCTTTTGTATTATCGCGCGATGGCGCGGGGGCGCATTTGCATAAATAAGAGGCGGTATGGGTGCTCAGGACATAATCGCGGCGATCAAAGGCGGCTTGCTGCAAAGTGATCGCCTGTTGAAGCTTGATACGCCATTGGGTGCCAATGTCCTGTTGCCGCAAAGGCTGGTGGGCCATTCCCGCCTGGGCCGGGACTACGGCTTTACACTGGACGCCGTTTCAACCAATGACAATATCGAGCTGAAAACGCTGATCGCCCAGCCGGTCACGCTGTGGGTGCAGCAAACCGACCAGTCGTACGCCCCGCATCACGGTTATGTCCATACCGCCCGCCGTTTAGGCTCCGACAGCGCGATAACCAGTTACCAGATCGGTTTTGTTTCGTGGATGCATTTTCTGCGTTTCAGAAAAGATGCACGAATCTGGCAGGATAAAGCCGTCGACGAAATTCTCACCGATGTATTCAATATGCATCCGCAGGCGCAGGGTGCATTCCGTTTTGCGTTGCGCAATCCGTTGCCGCAGCGCTCGTTCTGCGTCCAATACGAGGACGACTGGAATTTCTGTCAGCGCTTGATGGAAACGGAAGGTCTGTTCGGCTATTTCGAACAGGCTGCCGATGGTAAATCTCATACCCTGGTCGTGACCGACGACATCGGCAGCCTGCAACCGCTATCGCCGCAGGCGGTGGATTTCTACCGCTCCGGTACAAACAGCGAAACGGATGCCTTCGTGCAGTGGAGCGGTACGCGCACGCTACAGAGCACGACGCTTACTACCCGTACGTTCGACTACAAGTCGCCGTCAACGGGCGCGAATCCGAAAGGCACGACGGTCCCCACGCTGACCACGCAGGGCAACCTGCCGCAGCAGGCCGAGGTGTACGAGTACACGGGCGCTTACACGTACGGACAGCAGGATCGCGGCGACCACCTCTCGAAGGTGAGGATGGAGGAGTGGGAATCGCGCGCGAAGCGCTTCCAAGGCGTAGGCGCAGTCCGCCGCATCGACGCGGGGCGCTGGTTCGAACTGCAGGACCATCCCGACCACAGCACGGGTAGTCAGCAGGACCGGCAGTTTGCGGTTATCGCCGTTGAATGGGTCATCGAGAACAACCTGCCGGTCTCCGGCGGCACGACAGACTTCCCGCACAGCCTGAAGCAAACGATCGTCGCGGCCCGTGCACAGCACGCCAACGATCCAACGCTGCTCATCAAGCCGGCCGACGGTAGCGAAGGTTTCCTGTTGGTCTCTGTCGAAGCGCAGCGCAGAACAGTCCCGTTCCGCAGCCCGTTCGAGCATAGCAAGCCGAAGATGCACATGCAGACGGCGACGGTGGTCGGCCCTGCGAACGAGGAAGTCTTCACGGACCCACTGAACCGTATCAAGGTGCAGATGCACTGGGACAGGCTGAACCCCGGCGATGAGAACGCGTCGTGCTGGATGCGCGTCGCGCAATCGCATGCTGGGGGCGGCCACGGCAGCGTACACGTACCGCGCATCGGCGAAGAAGTCATCGTGTCTTTCCTCGATGGCGACTGCGACAGGCCGCTCGTTACCGGACGCGTCTATAACGGTGCGAAGACTCCTGACTGGCATTCGAACGGAATTCTCTCAGGCTACAAGTCCAAGGAATACCAGGGCAGCGGTTACAACCAGATGGTGATGGACGATGCCACTGGCCAGAACCGCGTGCAGCTCTACAGCACGAGCGCAAATTCCCAACTGCATCTCGGCTATCTGATTGCGCAGACGGGTAACTCGCGTGGTACCTACCTCGGCAGCGGCTTCGATCTGAAGTCGGATGCTTATGGTGCGCTCAGAGCGGGGCAAGGTTTATATGTGTCGACGCATCCAACGGTGGGCACCTCAAGCCAGCCTCTCGACGTACGCGAAGCAAATAGCCAACTCGTCAATTCCGAAAGCGTGATCGCAGCGCTGTCGCAGGCGAGCGAAACCCATCAGGCAGAAAGCCTGAAAGACGGTCACGACTCACTCAAAATCTTTACCGATGCGACACAGAGCAGCGTGGCGGGCGTAACAGGCAGCGGCGGCAATACCGCAGGCGGAGGAACTGGCAATGCCAACGGCTTCAAGGAGCCGATCATGCTGTTCGCGACGCCGGCGGGCATCGCAATGTCAACGCAGAAGTCCGCGCACATAGCGGCGGATCAGATCGTCAATCTGGTAAGTGGTCAGAACACGCACATCGCAACCGGCAAATCGCTTGTTGCGAGTGTGTCCGAGAAGATCAGTCTGTTTGTGCAGAACGCTGGGATGAAGCTCTTTGCCGCAAAGGGCAAGGTTGAGATTCAGGCTCACTCCGACGGCGTCGAATTGACGGCTCAGAAGACCGTGAAAATGCTTTCCGCGACGGAAAAAATCGAAGCCGCAGCCGGCCAGGAAATTCTCTTGACGTCGGGCGGTGCGTATATCCGCCTCAAGGACGGCAATATTGAAATTCACGCACCGGGTAAGGTCGACGTCAAGGGCAGTCAGCATGCGTTTAACGGTCCCGCCCAGACCGACTATCCACTACCGCCGCTTCCAACGTCCAAATATGACGCAGCCATGCAGTATCTGTATCACGACAATGAGCCGGTAAAGGGAGCCAAATACATAGCAACGCTATCAGACAACAGTACGCGCGAGGGAGTATTGGACGCGCAGGGCAAAATGCACCTGGAAAACGTGCCGGTCGGCCCCGTTCAGGTTCAGCTTGGCCCCGACGCGCGTCAATTCGCGCGCAAGGATCTGACGAAGAATCCTGACTTCAAGGGCGAACAGCTTTCTGAGAGCGATATCGACTCGCTTCTTGCCAAGCACGGGGGAGTGTAAGGTGAGCTGGAGCCTGGAGGATTTCAAAAAGACGTCTCTGGACGTGGGGCAGTGGTGTTGGGGAACGCTGCAAGGCGCGTTCAATGAAAAGCAGACCATCAGCCAGGTCATCACGGATGCTGCTATCGGAATGATTCCGCTCGTGGGCGATGTGACAGCCGCCCGCGACCTTCTCTCCGTCTCAATTCACCTGAGCACGGATCCGAGAAAGCGCGAGGAGATCATGGAGTGGGTGCTGCTCGTCATTCTTGTGTTCGCGCTGATACCGGTGGTTGGTGGCGTAATCAAGGGCGTAGGCCGATTAGCTTTGCGGGCTGAGGGCATCGCCGCGAAAGACCATGCGCTCCTTGCCGAAGTCATCCAGTTCCTGAACCGCATGGGTCACGGTGACGCGCCGAAGTGGCTGAAAGCACTGAACATCGCGCAGTACGAGTCTCAGGTCCTAACCAAGCTGAAGGACTTTTGCGCGACGGTCCAGCTCGCCATCCGGAAGTCTCTCGAGGCACGTGTTGGAAAACTGTTGCCCGAAATCTGGCGCAGCAAGATCGAACAGGTGAGCGCTGGCTTCTCCGCGCTGCAGGACATGGCGGATCGCATGGTCCCCAAGGCGTTGCGGGAATTCGAGGCGAAGCTCAAAACGCTGCAGAACATGGTCTACCGCGGCGAAATTCACGAAATTGCTACGGGCGGCATGCCGAAGGTACGTCGCGAAGCAGAAGCGTATCTTGAAGAACGACGGCTCGCGCGGGAAATCCGGCGTGGCAAGTTCCCGTCTTCGGAATGCTTGGCGGACGAAGGCGAAATCGAGGCTAAGTTGACTACTAGGTATCAGTCGAAAATCGACCAAGGCTGGCCTGATATCCTGAAAGACCGCGGAAAGATTGCGAGCTATGGGAAAGATCAGGTTTTCACGAAGGTAGCAACGTTTTCTGGAGAGATCTCGGCAATTGGGTCGAAGGAACTAGCCGGCAAGAAGCTTTACCGCGCATTCGGCAATCCGTCGAAGCATGCGCCATACCCCGGGGGGAGCAAGGCCGGGGGGCGGCAGCCCGCGTTCTGGGGGCTAGGCGAGGCGCCCAAAAGTGCTGAGGAGTGGCGCACTCGCTCGGCCGTGCTCGACGAGTGGAACGGGAATGGCTTTCTTGCGATTGTGCATCTACCTGCGGACTTACCTTCCCATATGGATTTGAAGGCTTGGTCTGGACAGATTGCAGAGCAATATGGCGACGCAGTCCCCACTCAATATCTTGAAGGCGGCGGCCAGCAACTCATCGTCGATCTCGGTGAACTTGCTGACGAGATTACGGCGGCGGGCGAGTTGCTTAAGCAAGGCAAATTGCCACCCATCATTTCGAAAAATGGAGTGACCGTCGAGCTTCGAGCGACGAACTGGACAAACATCGAAGACGTTTACGGCTACAGCAAGTTCGACGAGAACGTACGTGGCGCTGCGCAGACCCGCCGTCTTGGAACCGAGGAAATCCAGACTAAGGTGAGTAATAGCAGTGCCACGGCGGCGGCACGTGCTGCCAACTCAGACAACCGGTAATGAACCACGGAGCCACAATGAAGTTGTTCAATATGCGCGATGAAACGACGCGCCGTCAGGTTTTCTGGCTCCTCAAGAGATTGACAAGCTATAGCCTCTGGGCCAAGAAGCGGGACGATTGGGAAATCTTCGCACGTGCCTATGAGAACGCGGTCAAGACCTGGCCATCGAGTCAGCCCGAACAGATGCTGGCGGATAACTTGCCGCGCATCTACGGAATCCTCAGCGCTTACAACAAAGGTTTGGACGAACTGCGGCGAGGCTATCGATTTATTTGGCGTCACGACGAAGCGTTCGATCAGGCGCTGACGGACTACCACGTCGTCGCCAAGTACCTTTACCCGGATGGCAACTATTGGGAGCGTGGCATTCAGGAGGCGCCTTACCCGCCTAAGGTTGAAGCGCTGAATCTTCTTATGCGCAGAAGCGAGTATGTGGGTGAGCACGCTGCGTGCGAGGTGCCCGCAAGTGGGCGCGCGACCGCACACTTCACGGCTGCCGGTGCGTTGCTGAATCCCAAGGCGTACGTCTTTCCTTTCTATCAACTCAGCTTTCCCGTTTTTCCCGAGGTATTGCCGACTGTGCCGGAGCCTACCAGTGTCGTTGTCCGCTCGGGCGACACCGTGCCCGTCGATGGCATATGGGAGCCCGTCACGATCACTCGCGGGAAAGTGCTTGGCCTTATCCCTGTAGGCGCCACCAGCAGCGAGAACGCGGGCTGCTTTAACTACCTTGTTCAAGGCACGCGCGCACCTCGTATGACGGGAGCTTTTAACGAGAGTAGTGGCCACGCCGAAGACATCGATGTCAGTTGGTGCCTGCTTTGGAAGGATGAGCGCTACACAGACGGTTTGATCCCTGACGAGTCCGAATACTTCCTGACTGCGCCGGAGACCACCTCCCACATCGAACCGGACCCGGTCATCCCGGCGGTGAGAACGGGCGAGGTATGCCCGGCCACTGGGCATTGGCAGGCGACGGGCCATCCGGAACATCAGGTGCATGTTGTCAAGGGCGCGGTCATGCCAGATCTGGTGATAAAGGATTGGTCAGACTCGGGCAAGGTGCACTACGTGGAATGGACTCTTCTTCGCGAGGACAAAAGGGGGCGCTGAAAACAGAGGGTGTCGTGACCCGTCGGCTCGTCCTCAAAGGCGATGAACCCCGCAGCATCGGAATCGTCTTCGAAGGTGTTGCGGTACACCTCAGTTCAAGCTTGCAGCATGTCGTATCCAGCGCTGAAAATAATCACCTCGTTGGCGGCAACATCATGAAGTTTGGGAGTGAATAGAACGGGATGGCTACGCTAGATTTTTCCACGGGCACACTGACGATTAATGCGTCTACGAGCCTCCTCCACCGCAGATCGTCACCCGACGACTTGCCGTTGACCGGGGCAACGGAACTGGCGAAGTACGGCGAGTGGGAAAGCTATGGCATCAAGAACGTGAAGGTCTGGGGGAGGACTTTTGGCGTGACGGCTCGGTATCGCAGCCAAAAACTCGCAATGGTCGACTTCGTATGGTTAGACGGCGTCGCCAGGAAAACCGACTGGTCGGCAACTGAAGACGACCTCGTGAAGGAAAAGAAGACGCTATCGAAAATGATCGCTTCGGAAGCGCAGCAGCCTTGTGTGTCTTCTACGATCGGCGCGGATACGTTTGTCTTCAAATGGGGGACGCTCACGGTGCGGGCCGATCTGCGCTCAATGGTTGTTATGACCAGCATTGCATACGCGGCCTTGGAAAAAGAATAGACGGATGACGCAACGGTTCGCGAAACAAGATTGAATGCGCCAGGAACCTTAAGCTTTAAAGGGAACATGAAACGATTTCTAATTTTGAACGGCGACAAAACGACAGCTAACGGCGTCGTTCAGGCAGTCCCCACCTCTATTCAATTGAGCGATAAAGACGTCGCTCACGAAGGAGATCCGGTCGCATGCCCGGCTTGTAATACAACGGGGAAAATCCAGTGCGACGGACCGCGCCAGATCATGACCGCGCCGGACGGAAGACACGCCGCATTGAGCGAAGATCTATGTATTTGTGGCTGTCATCCGCCACCCCGGTTGCTGGCTTCCCAGCAGATGATGTCCACGGAAGCATAACAGTGTGGACTCGTTCCGGTTCGCTTGAGGGCGGCTTGTGCTGCATGCCTGAAACAGGCGGCCCCATGGCTTGTAACCGTATTGGAACGGCAAGCTATTTTTACCTCTATTCCGATTGCATGGGAGGAGAGGAAATTAATTCCGATTTAACAATTGCTTTTGAATATACGATTGCTGTAAACGTCTGATCTTTTGTATTATCGCGCGATGGCGCGGGGGCGCATTTGCATAAATAAGAGGCGGTATGGGTGCTCAGGACATAATCGCGGCGATCAAAGGCGGCTTGCTGCAAAGTGATCGCCTGTTGAAGCTTGATACGCCATTGGGTGCCAATGTCCTGTTGCCGCAAAGGCTGGTGGGCCATTCCCGCCTGGGCCGGGACTACGGCTTTACACTGGACGCCGTTTCAACCAATGACAATATCGAGCTGAAAACGCTGATCGCCCAGCCGGTCACGCTGTGGGTGCAGCAAACCGACCAGTCGTACGCCCCGCATCACGGTTATGTCCATACCGCCCGCCGTTTAGGCTCCGACAGCGCGATAACCAGTTACCAGATCGGTTTTGTTTCGTGGATGCATTTTCTGCGTTTCAGAAAAGATGCACGAATCTGGCAGGATAAAGCCGTCGACGAAATTCTCACCGATGTATTCAATATGCATCCGCAGGCGCAGGGTGCATTCCGTTTTGCGTTGCGCAATCCGTTGCCGCAGCGCTCGTTCTGCGTCCAATACGAGGACGACTGGAATTTCTGTCAGCGCTTGATGGAAACGGAAGGTCTGTTCGGCTATTTCGAACAGGCTGCCGATGGTAAATCTCATACCCTGGTCGTGACCGACGACATCGGCAGCCTGCAACCGCTATCGCCGCAGGCGGTGGATTTCTACCGCTCCGGTACAAACAGCGAAACGGATGCCTTCGTGCAGTGGAGCGGTACGCGCACGCTACAGAGCACGACGCTTACTACCCGTACGTTCGACTACAAGTCGCCGTCAACGGGCGCGAATCCGAAAGGCACGACGGTCCCCACGCTGACCACGCAGGGCAACCTGCCGCAGCAGGCCGAGGTGTACGAGTACACGGGCGCTTACACGTACGGACAGCAGGATCGCGGCGACCACCTCTCGAAGGTGAGGATGGAGGAGTGGGAATCGCGCGCGAAGCGCTTCCAAGGCGTAGGCGCAGTCCGCCGCATCGACGCGGGGCGCTGGTTCGAACTGCAGGACCATCCCGACCACAGCACGGGTAGTCAGCAGGACCGGCAGTTTGCGGTTATCGCCGTTGAATGGGTCATCGAGAACAACCTGCCGGTCTCCGGCGGCACGACAGACTTCCCGCACAGCCTGAAGCAAACGATCGTCGCGGCCCGTGCACAGCACGCCAACGATCCAACGCTGCTCATCAAGCCGGCCGACGGTAGCGAAGGTTTCCTGTTGGTCTCTGTCGAAGCGCAGCGCAGAACAGTCCCGTTCCGCAGCCCGTTCGAGCATAGCAAGCCGAAGATGCACATGCAGACGGCGACGGTGGTCGGCCCTGCGAACGAGGAAGTCTTCACGGACCCACTGAACCGTATCAAGGTGCAGATGCACTGGGACAGGCTGAACCCCGGCGATGAGAACGCGTCGTGCTGGATGCGCGTCGCGCAATCGCATGCTGGGGGCGGCCACGGCAGCGTACACGTACCGCGCATCGGCGAAGAAGTCATCGTGTCTTTCCTCGATGGCGACTGCGACAGGCCGCTCGTTACCGGACGCGTCTATAACGGTGCGAAGACTCCTGACTGGCATTCGAACGGAATTCTCTCAGGCTACAAGTCCAAGGAATACCAGGGCAGCGGTTACAACCAGATGGTGATGGACGATGCCACTGGCCAGAACCGCGTGCAGCTCTACAGCACGAGCGCAAATTCCCAACTGCATCTCGGCTATCTGATTGCGCAGACGGGTAACTCGCGTGGTACCTACCTCGGCAGCGGCTTCGATCTGAAGTCGGATGCTTATGGTGCGCTCAGAGCGGGGCAAGGTTTATATGTGTCGACGCATCCAACGGTGGGCACCTCAAGCCAGCCTCTCGACGTACGCGAAGCAAATAGCCAACTCGTCAATTCCGAAAGCGTGATCGCAGCGCTGTCGCAGGCGAGCGAAACCCATCAGGCAGAAAGCCTGAAAGACGGTCACGACTCACTCAAAATCTTTACCGATGCGACACAGAGCAGCGTGGCGGGCGTAACAGGCAGCGGCGGCAATACCGCAGGCGGAGGAACTGGCAATGCCAACGGCTTCAAGGAGCCGATCATGCTGTTCGCGACGCCGGCGGGCATCGCAATGTCAACGCAGAAGTCCGCGCACATAGCGGCGGATCAGATCGTCAATCTGGTAAGTGGTCAGAACACGCACATTGCGACAGGCAAGTCGCTGCTCGCGAGTGTTGCCGAAAAGATCAGCCTTTTCGCACAGAACGCTGGGATGAAGCTTTTCGCGGCGAAAGGAAAAGTCGAAATCCAGGCGCAAGGCGATAACCTTGAAATCACCGCCCAGAAGACGCTGAAGTTGCTCTCCGCGACGGAGAGGATCGATGCGGCTGCCAAGCAGGAAATTCTGCTCACGGCGGGGGGCGCGTACGTGCGCATTTCCGGCGGCAACATCGAGATTCATGCGCCTGGAAAGATCGACATCAAAGGCAGCCAACATTCCTTTGCTGGCCCAACCAGCCTTGATCGCACCTACAACACGGAAGGCAAGAAAGCCGACATGCGAATCCGCTACATGGACGCGGAGGGCAATGTGCCGGAAGGTGAGCCGATCAAACTCGCGTCCGAGGACGGGGTGGTGCACAACCTTGTCTTGGATGGAGAAGGAAAAGGCGAGTTGAACGGAATCGATTTCGGCAGGTTCGTGGCCGACCAGGTCAAGCGAAGCGGAGAATAACAATGGGCAACCGTCCCCTGATCCAACATACCGTGTGCATCGATTTGCCGGGTGAGCCGGTCGAATGCTGGGCCGAGACCGATCTCACGGTTCTGCTCCGCAAGCACCGCGACGTGATATTCGATATCCAGGTGAAGAAAGGCGCAACCTACACCGTTGAAGCATCCGAGGACTGGATCTACGACGTGGCCAAGAAGAAGCGCGTCAAGCAGGGACAGTTCCTGGACGGGCAGCGCTACCACATTTGGATCAGCAGGGATTTCAAGGGGCATCTGACACTCAAGCAGAACGGCAAGGTGTATCAGAACTATTCGATGCGGATGTTCGGTTTGACGAATACGGACCCTTCACCGAAAGCCAAGCCTGAGCCGATCATCATTGCGATCGGTACGAATCGAGCCTCGCATCTGCCTGACGCTTCAGCCTCGCCAAAACCGACGAACGTGTCGCCACTGTTCACATACTCGCAAGCGCCCGTTCCCGAGTATCTGCGCCCTGCGCCGCCGTTCGATCCGCTGCGCGCTGATCAGCACTGGTCGTGCCCATTGCCGATCAAGTTGGCGCCTGGCACCGCGGTCGAGCCGATGCAGGAAGCGCATGTCTTTGAAGTCGACAAGCACTCGGTTCCCAAGGAAGTCGTGGATGCGCTGGCCGCCGGCGGCTCCGAGGAAACGGCCATCGACACGAATAAGATTGCAACACGTAACTGGCTCGTCGGGCAACTGGCGGGTGCAACGGCGTTTCTGAACGACAACAAGCAGTGGATTCAGGAGTTATGGGGAGAGAAATTCAGGCTGACCAAAGTCGTCCACAAGAACGTCGGAGAAAGGATGTATGTCGTTTTCAGCGGCAACCCGAGATTGCGCAAGTTGGTGACGGCCGCGCGGTACGGCGTGAAGAACGAAAAGGTGTTGACGATTGCTGGAGGCGCGGGCACGGCAGAGTCGGGCGCGGCGGCTGCCTGGGAAGGATCCAAGGGGGCATTCAAGAAAGCCGGTTTGATTGCGTTGATCTTCACCGTCACGCTTGATACGGCTGAATGGCTGCACGATTACGAAGAGATCGGTCCGGACGGAAAGAGAAAGAAGGACTTTGCGGATTTGCTCGGCAAGATAGGCATCGATCTTGCCAAGGCTGGATTAAGTGCCGCCATTGCTTCCGTCGTGGTTGGTGCCATCGTGGCCGGACTGGCAGGTACTGTGGCCCTTCCGGTTGCCGCAATCGTGGTGGGTACCATCCTCGTAGCGATCGCGGTGGGTTACGGGCTAGACTGGGTCGACAAGAAAACGCACGCTACGGAGCATGTCACGTCGTGGTTTCGCTCCATCGGCGAGTCAATGAAGCACGCAGCCGAATACTTGGAAAAGTCCATGCCAAAAGATTACGATGCGTACCCAATGATGTACATGCCGTGATATGGCATCCACCTGAAAGCGAGCCTAGATGCCACGAGCACAATCGATGACGAAGCCCCGGGCGGAACCGAAAGACTCGGTTTGGGAGATGACGAAGAAGGCCGCGCCGATGAGCCTGTTGCTTCCCTTGCTGGGCACCGGCATTTCGTACGCGGCATATGCGGACGACCTTAGGGTATCTGGATGGCCATGGAAAATCGGTCTGCTTGTCACGCTGGTTTGCGTCTTCGTGCCATTCGCCATCTCGATGATGTACCGCCGTTCGAACCTGCTGTGGGTATGTGGACTGATACTTTCGATTGCGACATTTGCCACGTATTTCTTCTTCGGTATATTTGCCTACTTCTATTATTTCGTGTTTGCACCCATGCCATCCGTTCTGCGTTGGCCGGGGCTAATGGGTGGGATCGCGTTGACGCTGTACTGGGTGATCATGTCAAGGCAAACAGTGATGCATACGATCACAAAAACCTCTTTCGTCAAACGTGCCTTCGAAGAGAACGCATCTGACTTTCGTTATCGAAACCAACTCGGAATGGCACTGTTCGAGCGACTCAATAAAGAGCGCTCGCCGTTTCCTAAAATCTATTCTTATATCGTCTTCGGCATCGCCCCGTTCTATCTGATACTGGGTCGGCTACTGTCGTCAAACTTGGGAGCGAACGGCGTGTTGTTCGCTCTGGCGGTGTTGGGTATGCCGGTGTCGCTTTGGTTTATTGGCCTGCTTATCCGCATCTATCTCGTGATGGTTAGCTTACCTAGAAAACTGGAGAAGGAATATCGCAAGCCTGTTTTGGTGGCCGATTAGATGAATGAGACGTTCTATGCGCGGTGATACGGTTTGCATCTGTTAGGACTATTTGTTGCCAGCGTAGTGGAACGTGTAGGTGGAAGACGATCTACGACCTCGACAGTAAGACTTCGATAAAAGCCAAACTTTGAGAGGCAATAAGTCTCGGCGACGGAGTGCGCTGTCAGATGCACAGGTCGTCGCTCAGTGCTGCTTGTCGCATGCGTGCCGCTGCCAGCGATGTGAAAACTCCAAAAATCGCCGACGCAACGCCGCGGAAACCTTGCCATTATCGTGGCAGATGCCTTGCTCAACGTGAAGGTCTGGCGAGGAGTCGATCCCGGCAAGTCGGTGTCCATTTCAGAGCGCTACTGCTTGTTGGACACCTGGAGATCTGCCGCCCATCGTCAAGCAAGAGAGCCGCCGATATGCATGCCGCCGCCAGCCAGGTGGACCGCAGCGTCGGTTCGCGTAAGACTATTTTATCCTCAGCTGACCTTGGTGAGCGCTTGTCGGTCTTTCCGAAATTCAGCACATGTTGTTGTGCTTTACCGACTGCGGAAACGGGGACACGCTGCAACTGCCGCTCGTGTAAATCGAGAATCTTGGTGATCGGCAAACAGTCGGCTGCTTCGATGAGCCAGACGTTTTTGCGTACGGTTCTGGCCGCCGCATCCAGCATGCGTTCTGCGTTAAGAAAAAGTTCTCGGTCTGCTGCACCGAAACCAGCCGCCTGAAGATACCCTTGTCGGCTTGGGGGAAACCGTGTTGGCGAGACGGCGGGGCGGCTAGCCTATCAATCCGAAGGCACGGGTCGAAGGCTGGACCGGGAAACCGGACGGCGAACGCCATGCGGCAGTCTGCCTCGAGAATCCTGGCATCGAAGCGGGCTTAGCAGCGCAAGTCTGAAGATGAAGAGAAAAAGCGAACGAAGCATGATGCAAACGAGCGATAGCGCTGCCGCTCCCGCCAATCGATCCGCTCGCGCACATCCGGCGCGAGCAAGCGGCCGCTCGGGATGCGATTGGTACACAGCGCAGTCAATGCCCTTGCAATGGCCTGTGGGTAACCCAAAGCGTAAAAAGCGGAGTAAACGCGTCCCGCATGAACTGACGCGAAGAAATCGGTCAGATCGAAGCGCATCACCACCGCTTTCCCCACATGCGGCGCGGCAAAAGTCACGATATTCCGGCCATGTCGAAAACCATGCACTGATTCGTGCGCCGGAATACGGTCGAGCAAACCCGACAACACTTTGCGTTGCAAAGCCCGCAATCGCGGCTTGGGAATCTCGATGATCCGACATCGACCGTCGCGCTTTTCGATCGCCTTGTACGCGTAGTGATGAAGCGGTGTCGCCGCGCCATGCGTCGGCACGCACCAACGGTCGGCAAACCAGTCCAAATTTCCCGGCTCGATTTCCAGCCAGGCGGCCAGATCGCCGAGCGTCGGCCATTGAGGCAAGGCCACGTCATGCAACCACGGCGGAGGCGGGCGCTGAAACGGCGGCCGCGTCAGCACGCGAACCACTCTCGGCGGCTGCTCGCTGCGCCACGCTGACACGAAGCCGGGCATCCCGGCCACGACCGTCGAAACCTCCTTGCGCCCGACGCTATCCCAACGCGCAGCGAATCGCTTCGCTACGTGGCGCGCCGACCCATCCATCCAGCGGGCGCTTTCGCCCAGCACGAGCGTCATCCGCTCGACCATTCCGACGGGCTCAGGCGAGCCCGCCAGCATGGCATCGGCAATCGCGTAGGTAACGTGTTGCAATGAAGATAACGACATGCGAAAGGAAGGCGGGGCGGCCAGTCAACGCGTCTTGTGCTGCGTGAGCGCTCTTGCGTAAGACGCAACTGAGGCTCATGCGACGAACTGCGGAGTAGTGTTGATCCACGGGGTAGCCCCGTGGTGCCCGGAACCTATGTAGCCAGCATCCAGGCGTGCTTGACCAGCCGTCCCGCGTGGCGACGATAAGCGAGCCGCCCGGAGCTTGTCAACGCGCCGGCCGTACGAAAGGATTTTTCGCCATAGATGGACGGCGACAATCTGACGGTTGCGTCGTCGAACAGAACGAACAGAACTGACACAGCGTATGTTCTTGCAAAACCAACGAGATGCGGTTGGGCAACGTCAAGTCCGCCTGGTTATCCACACCGCCCTCTGGACAACTCGTGTACAAGCCACCTGACACGTTGTGGGCGAAACCTTGATAAAGCCGCCGCGTCGCCGGGTCGCACAGAAGTTGTCCCTGGCTCCGTGTTCCTGTCCGAGCGCGCTCCGCAGGGTTATCGATTCCGCAGTGCCTTGATCCGTATGCGAAGTTTCAGGTTATCCACAGCAGGATGCGAGGCTTGTTAACTATTACTACGTATACATATACAAAGACTATAAAAACCAGAGAAGCACCCGCGCGGCACGCTGCACAAGCAAGCAGAGCAGAGCAGAGCCGGGCAGGTATACGCTCAAGCAAGCGGTAAACAAATCTCCGTGACGAGATCCCCTGGCGCCGTATCCTTCGGGCTATTCAAATACTCTTCGAACACCGGCGCATCGGCCGCTTCTCGCCCGGACTGCACGAGCCACGTTCCGTACAGCCACTCATACGCGGCACGCATGTCGCTATAAGGTCCGCGATGCCTCAACACCGCGTACTCACCGCCCTTCACATGCGCCACCGAAACCGGCGGACTCACCGTCACGGATGCCTGAACCGGATGCGGCAACAACACACCAGCCTTGGACCGCAACTCACTCTCCGCGACAACGCCAGGATCGTCGTAGTAAACGCCGACCATGCGCATCTGCCCTGCAAGTAAATTGTGTTTCGCGAGCCAGCCGAACAACGCATCGAACGCCTTACCGATCTGCATATACGGCCCAACGTGATCGACCGACAAAACTTCTATCGGCTCCACGTGACGAATCACCACTTCACGCATCGTCATTTGATCGTCTCCTGATAGCGCCGGCCGGAACCGGCTATGGGTGCCTTGCTTGCGATACTGCGCGGGCGGCACGCCGAACACCGCACGAAAGGTTCGAGAAAAAGATTGCAGACTGCTGTAGCCGGAGCGCTCGGCGATTTCCACAATCGGCATCGAACCGTTCGCCAGATAGCCCGCCGCGCGATGCAGCCGTAAACGTCGGACGGTAGTGGCCACCGTCTCGCCATACATCGCCTGATAAATCCGGTGCCAGTGATACGGCGACAAACAGGCGATTTCCGCCAGACGATTAATGTCTAGCGGCTCATCGAGATGATCGTAAATATGGTCGAGCACTCGGCCGAGCCGGGTTTCGTAGCGAGCCCGATTACCTGATTCATTCATGGCTGGGTGAATAAAAAACGAGTACAAAATGAGCACAAATATTGTCGAACGGATGCGAACGAAAGTACCACGTCCCCATTTACCAAATCCTGCGAACTTCACTTGAAAGGCCGGTGAGCGCAATGCGCAATTAAGCATGCACTGACACGGCGCCGCCCAGAACTTTGCCGAATTTCGATAACACCTCGAATAATGGCTCACTACCATCGGCTGAAGCCTGTCCGCCCGTGTACCGCAAAGCCTTGCGGCGCCGGGCTGCCGGCACCATCAGGGAGCGTCCGATGAAATCAGAGTCCACCAATCAGCACGTCGGCAAAGTCACGCACCACGAGTTGAAGCAGACGCTCGGCACGTGGCAACTGTGGGGCATCGCGGTCGGCCTCGTCATCTCCGGCGAATATTTCGGCTGGAGCTACGGCTGGGCGAGCGCCGGCACGCTCGGCTTCGTCATCACGGCGATTTTCATTGCCGCGATGTATACGACGTTCATCTTCAGTTTCACCGAGCTCACCACATCTATTCCGCACGCGGGCGGTCCGTTCGCCTACGCTCGCCACGCCTTCGGTCCGACCGGCGGTTATCTGGCCGGCGCGGCGACGCTGGTTGAGTTCGTGTTTGCGCCGCCGGCCATCGCGCTTGCGATCGGCGCGTACCTGCACGTGCAGTTTCCCGGTCTCGAACCGAAACACGCGGCGATGGGCGCATACCTCGTCTTCATGGCGCTGAATATCGTCGGCGTGCAGATCGCCGCGGCGTTCGAGCTGTGCGTGACGCTGCTTGCGATCTTCGAATTGCTGGTGTTCATGGGCGTCGTGTCGCCCGGCTTTCAGTGGTCGAACTTCACGAAGGGCGGCTGGGCCGGCACCGACACCTTCAGCATGGGTTCGTTTCACGGCATGTTCGCGGCGATTCCATTCGCCATCTGGTTTTTCCTCGCGATCGAAGGCGTGGCGATGGCCGCCGAAGAAGCCAAGAACCCGAAGCGCTCGATTCCGATCGCCTATGTCGCCGGCATTCTGACGCTCGTGGTGCTTGCCATCGGCGTGATGGTGTTTGCCGGCGCGGCAGGCGACTGGACCAAGCTGTCCAACATCAACGATCCGCTGCCGCAGGCGATGAAATACATCGTCGGCGAACATAGCGGCTGGATGCATATGCTGGTGTGGCTCGGGCTGTTCGGGCTCGTCGCGTCGTTTCACGGCATCATCCTCGGCTATTCGCGGCAAATTTTCGCGCTGGCTCGCGCGGGCTATCTGCCGGAATGGCTCTCGAAAGTGCATCCGCGCTTCAAGACGCCGCATCGCGCGATCATTGCGGGCGGCGTGGTCGGCATCGCCGCGATCTACAGCGACGAGCTGATTCAGTTCGGCGGCCAGACGCTGACAGCGAACATCGTGACGATGTCGGTATTTGGCGCTATCGTGATGTATATCATCAGCATGTTGTCGCTGTTCAAGCTGCGCCGGACCGAACCGAATATGGAGCGCCCGTTCCGCGCGCCGCTGTTTCCGGTCTTTCCGGCGTTCGCACTGGTGGCCGCGGTCATCTGTCTGGCGACGATGGTCTACTTCAATTTTCTGGTGGCGATCGTGTTCGCAATCTTTCTCGCGCTGGGCTACGTCTACTTCCTGATGACGCGCCATCAACGCGAAGCCGCGCCGGCGGATGCCTTGCTCGAGGAATGACGGATCGAGCCGCTGCGCAAGCAGCGGCGATGGAGTCGTAAAGATGAGCTACACCGAGACGATCGGCACCCGCGCGTATCGCTTTGCCGATCTGAAAACCCTGCTGGCGAAGGCCAGCCCGCAGCGTTCCGGCGACCAACTCGCGGGCGTGGCGGCGGCGAGCGAGGAAGAACGCGTCGCGGCCAAGATGGCGCTCGCGCAGGTGCCGCTACGCACTTTCCTCAACGAGGCGCTGATTCCCTACGAAAGCGACGAAGTCACGCGTCTCGTGATCGACGATCATTCGCCGCAGGCATTCGCCGAGATCTCTCACCTCACGGTCGGTGATTTTCGCAACTGGCTGCTGAGCAGCACGACGGATGCCGACGCGCTCACGCGTATCTCCGCGGGCCTGACGCCGGAGATGGTCGCGGCCGTGTCCAAGCTGATGCGCAATCAGGATCTGATCGCGGCGGCGCGTAAACGTCCGGTGATTACGCGCTTTCGCAACACGGTCGGTTTACCGGGGCACATGTCGGTGCGTCTGCAACCCAATCACCCGACCGACGACGTCAAAGGCATCGCTGCCTCAATGCTCGACGGCCTGATGTACGGCTGCGGCGACGCGATGATCGGCATCAACCCGGCGAGCGACAATCTCGCCGCGATCACCAAGCTGTTGCTGATGATCGACGACTTCCGCCAACGTTATCAGGTGCCGACGCAATCGTGCGTGCTGACTCACGTCACCAACACGATTGCCGCAATCGAAAAAGGCGCGCCGGTCGATCTGGTGTTTCAATCGATCGCGGGCACAGAGAAAGCCAACGCGGGCTTCGGCATTTCGCTCGCGCTGCTGCAGGAGGCGTATGAAGCGGGACTCTCCTTGAAGCGCGGTACGGTCGGCAATAATCTGATGTACTTCGAAACGGGTCAGGGCAGCGCGTTGTCGGCGGATGCGCATTTCGGCGTGGATCAACAGACTTGCGAAGTGCGCGCCTATGCAGTCGCACGCAAGTTCAATCCATTCCTGGTCAACACGGTGGTCGGCTTTATCGGCCCGGAATATCTCTACGACGGTAAACAGATCACGCGCGCCGGCCTCGAAGATCACTTCTGCGGCAAACTGCTTGGCGTGCCGATGGGTTGCGACATCTGCTATACGAACCACGCGGAAGCAGATCAGGACGACATGGACAATCTGCTCACGCTGCTCGGCGTAGCGGGCATCAACTTCATCATGGGCATTCCAGGCGCCGATGACGTCATGCTCAACTATCAAAGCACGTCGTTCCACGACGCGCTTTACGTGCGCGACGTACTCGGTTTGCGCCGCGCGCCGGAATTCGAAGAATGGCTGGAGTCGATGCAAATCACCGACACGCGCGGCGCGTTGCTGAGTGCATCGACGCAACAACCGTTGCTGGAAGGCGCGCGCGACTGGATGGGCATTGCATGAGCGACTTCCTCGAAAAGAATCCCTGGAACGCGCTGCGGCAGTTTACGAACGCGCGCATCGCGTTGGGCCGCGCGGGCAATAGCTTGCCGACCGCGCCGCTGCTCGCGTTCAACCTGTCGCACGCGCAGGCGCGCGACGCTGTGCATCATCCGCTCGATACCGAGGTGCTGCACGAGCAATTGCGCGCGCAAAACTTCAAAACGCTCGACGTGCATAGCGCCGCGCCGGATCGCGAGCATTATTTGCGGCGTCCCGATCTCGGGCGGCGTTTATCGGAAGAGAGTCGCGTAGCGCTGGCAGCGGTGCCGAACGATTCGCCCGAAGTGGTCTTCGTGATCGGCGATGGTCTTTCGGCGTTCGCCGCATCGAAGCAATCGATCCCGTTGCTGCAAGCCGTCGTTCCGCGACTCGCGGATTGGAAGATCGGCCCGCTCGTGGTTGCGCGTCAGGCGCGTGTCGCGTTAGGTGACGAGATCGGCGAGTTGCTCAATGCAAAGTTGGTGGTGATGCTGATCGGTGAGCGGCCGGGTTTGAGTTCGCCGGATAGCCTCGGAATTTATCTGACGTACGCGCCGAAAGTCGGCTGTAGCGACGCGCAACGCAACTGCATTTCGAATGTGCGTCCGGAGGGACTCGACTATCCGTTGGCCGCGCACAAGCTGCACTATCTGTTAACGCATGCAAGGCGTTTGGGTCTGACCGGCGTCGGCCTGAAAGACGACAGCGATGCGCTGCTGGCAGAGACACCAGCGGCACCCGCCGTCAGCGATGATTCAAACTCAAGCACACCATAAACGCTCACGCATCGGCGCGTTCCACCGGATGCGTTTCCAGCCACGCAATCTCTTCGTCCTCGAAAAGACGGGAGCGCGTCAAGAACCGTAAACCACTGGGCCGTTCCAGAGAAAACATTCCGCCATTGCCCGGCACCGCATCGATGATCAACTGCGTGTGCTGCCAGTATTCGAATTGCGACTCGCTCATGTAAAACGGCACACCCGCAATCGTGCCGAGTTTGACATCGGACGAGCCGACCATGAACTCACCTTGGGGGAACATCATCGGTGCGCTGCCGTCGCAGCATCCGCCGGATTGATGGAACAGCACCTCGCCATGCTCCGCGCGCAACTTGTCGATCAACTCGACAGCGGCAGGCGTTGCGATCACGCGGGCAACTTCCTTCTCATCAGCCATCACATGTCCTCGCAGAAAAAAGAGCGAGCCGCGCAATGCGGCCCGCTCGAACAGGAACGCGACGCTTAGAAGAAACCGAGCGGCTTGTCGCTATAGCTGACCAGCAGGTTCTTGGTCTGCTGATAGTGGTCGAGCATCATCTTGTGATTTTCCCTTCCGATGCCTGATTGCTTGTAGCCACCGAACGCCGCATGCGCCGGATAGGCGTGATAGCAGTTGGTCCACACGCGGCCCGCCTGAATCTGCCGGCCGAAGCGATAGGCACGCGTGCCGTCGCGAGTCCATACGCCGGCGCCGAGACCGTAGAGCGTGTCGTTGGCGATCTCGAGCGCCTCTTCTTCAGTCTTGAACGTCGTGACCGACACCACCGGTCCGAAAATTTCTTCCTGGAAGATGCGCATCTTGTTGTGGCCGCGGAACACAGTCGGCTTCACGTAGTAGCCTTTGCTTAATTCACCGTCGAGCGCATTGCGTTCGCCGCCGATCAGGCATTCAGCGCCTTCCTGTTTGCCGAGGTCGACATACGAGAGGATCTTTTCCAACTGTTCCTGCGAGGCCTGCGCGCCGATCATCGTCCTGGTGTCGAGCGGATGGCCTTGCGTGATCGCGGCGACGCGCTTGAGCGCACGTTCCATAAAGCGGTCGTAGATCTTTTCGTCGATCAATACGCGCGACGGACACGTGCACACTTCGCCCTGATTCAGCGCGAACATCGCGAAGCCTTCGAGCGCTTTGTCGAAATAGCTGTCGTCGGCGCTCATCACGTCGTCGAAGAAAATATTCGGGCTCTTGCCGCCGAGTTCGAGCGTCACCGGAATGATGTTCTGGCTCGCGTACTGCATGATCAGACGGCCGGTCGTGGTCTCGCCGGTAAACGCGATCTTGGCGATGCGCTTGCTGGAAGCGAGCGGCTTGCCGGCTTCGAGACCGAAACCATTCACCACGTTCAGCACGCCCGCGGGCAACAGGTCCTGAATCAGTTCGACGAGGACGAGAATCGAAGCGGGCGTTTGCTCGGCGGGCTTGAGCACCACGCAGTTGCCGGCCGCGAGTGCGGGCGCGAGCTTCCATACGGCCATCAGGATCGGGAAATTCCACGGAATGATCTGGCCGACCACGCCGAGCGGTTCATGAAAGTGATAGGCGACGGTATCGTGATCGATCTCGGAGATCGAACCTTCCTGCGCGCGCACGGCGCCAGCGAAGTAGCGGAAGTGATCGATGGCGAGCGGAATGTCGGCGGCCATGGTTTCGCGTAGCGGCTTGCCGTTGTCGATCGTCTCGGCCACGGCGAGACGTTGCAGGTTCGCTTCCATCCGGTCGGCAATGCGCATCAGAATATTCGACCGGTCGCCGGCGGAGGTTTTCCCCCATGCGGCTTTCGCCCGGTGCGCCGCATCGAGCGCGAGTTCGACGTCGGCTTCGCGCGAACGTGGGATCGACGTGAACGCTTCACCGGTGATCGGCGACACGTTGTCGAAGTACTCGACGCCGACAGGCTTCACCCATTCGCCGCCGATAAAATTCGCATACTGCTTCTTGTACGGGAATTCGGTGGTCAGAAATTGCATCTCTGCGTGATTCATCTGTGTGCTCCTCACATGTTTGAATGGGCTATATTCGGCTCGGTATATCGATTGGCCGCGAGATGCCAGAGCCAGAAGTGTGCCAATGCACCGCGCAGGTGATCCGTGCACACGTAGCAGGCGCTCGCGCACGGTATGTGGTGTAGCGCTGTTCAACCGGCGCAAGGTGAGCGTTTCGTTTCTGAGCAGAGTGTGCAGCGCTGTTCATCCAATGAACACTGGCTTTGATGTCTGGCGATACAAAGGCGCGGGCAGGCATCGGTTTCGTTCGGCATGGGAATTGCCTTCTTTTTGCGTTCGATCCTCCTCGATATTCCATTTCGGCAGATCCGATATGACGATCGACACTCTCAGCGACACCCCGCTTGGTCCAACGCTCACGCCGCAGCCGAGCTTCCGTGTGCAGACTTGCGTCGCGCACGACGCCGACGAACAGGCGCGCAATCTTCATGGGTGGAGCCAGACCTACGACCAGTTGACGGCAGGATGTTTTGTCGGCGGCCTGACGGAGCTGTGCCTCGATCACATGCAGGTGTTCGTCGAAACGACCAGCCACACGCTGCGGCAAACCTGCGAAGTGCAAAAAGACGCGTACTGGTTCGGTGTCCCGACTTGTCCCGCCGGTTCGGGGCGCATCGACGCTCAGGTGATTGCCGGCGACGCACTCGCGTTTCGTCCAGGCGGCATCGAATTCGAACTGCTGACCTCGGCGGGTTATGAGATTTTTGGCGTGGTGGTCAAAGGCGAAGTGCTGCGCCGTTACGCGGCGGAAGTGGAGCGCGTCGGCCTGGCAGATCATGTGCCGAACACGCCGGTGGTGCCTATCGGCATGGCTCGCAAGCAGCAGTTGTGCGCCACGCTGCGTCAATTGCTCGACGATGGCGCGGCGCGCGGCACGCCGCTCTCTTCGGTCGCGCGCAACAATCTGCAGGCGTCGGTGCTGGCTTCGCTCTTCGACGTCGGCGCGTTGCCGGCGTCGGAGCCGGTCGCGATGCCGGCGCGGCCACGCCGTCAGTCGATCGTGTCGGAAGCGCGTGACTATGTGCTGATCAATCGCGAGCGGGCCGTGAGCGTGCCGGAGTTGTGCGAACAGCTGCACGTGAGCCGGCGCACGCTGCAGTACTGCTTTCAGGACGTGCTGGGCATGGCGCCCGCCACGTATCTGCGCGCAATCCGTCTGAATGGCGCGCGGCGCGACCTTTCGAATGCGTCGCGCGAATCACGCTCAGTGCAAGACGTGGCGGCGGCGTGGGGTTTCTGGCACCTGAGCCAGTTCGCAACCGATTACCGGAAGCTCTTCGGCATGCGGCCCTCGGATACGTTGAAGGCCGCGATCGGTTCGCATCACCATCCGATTGCGGATAAGCGCACATTCGCGCATTGACTTCAAGGCGCGAATCGCACAGTCGCTACCTGCGGGCGCGCGCTCACTTGCGCAATAGCCGCAAGCCGTTCGCCACCACCAGCAGACTCGCACCCACATCGGCGAACACGGCCATCCACATCGTGCCCAGACCGATTACGGTCAGCACGAGGAAGACGCTCTTGATGCCGAGCGCGAGCGTGATGTTCTGCACCAGCACCGCATGCGTCGCCTTCGACAGACGAATGAACGACGGGATCTTGCGCAGGTCGTCGTCCATCAGCGCGACGTCGGCGGTTTCGATCGCCGTGTCGGTGCCCATCGCGCCCATCGCGAAACCGATGTCGGCGCGGGCCAGCGCGGGCGCGTCGTTGATGCCGTCGCCGACCATGCCGACCGTCGCGCCGTCGTCCGACCACTGCGCGACTGCGTTCAGCTTGTCTTCCGGCAGCTGATTGCCGCGCGCTTCGTCGATACCGACCTGTTGCGCGATCGCGGCGGCGGTGCTGCAG
>Ga0209759_1000446_pt1 | contig 47871 bp, 50 predicted proteins | sample AraplaCL_Col_mMS_FD_184261 | JGI IMG/M metagenome (GOLD analysis project Ga0209759, IMG submission 184261) | Arabidopsis root microbial communities from the University of North Carolina, USA - plate scrape CL_Col_mMS (SPAdes) (version 2) | ecosystem: Host-associated > Plants > Roots >...
TGGCCAGCGAGTGCGGCCCGGCGGGTAATGGCACGTCGCGGTCGGGCTCCACGGATCCCGATCCTGCCATCCGATCGGCCAGGTAGCCCAGGCCGAGCACCATCGGCACGCCCAGCACCATGCGCAGCAAGGTCCAGTGCCAGCCAAGCACGAAGCCCATGAACACCAGGGTCGCCGGATTCAGCATGGTGTTGCCGAGCCAGAACGCCATGGCGGCGCCCGCCGAGGCGCGATGCTGGCGCAGGCCGGCCACCACCGGCGCCGCGCAGCAGGTGCACATCATGCCGGGCACGGCCAGCAGGCCGCCGGCGAGCACGGCGCCAAAGCCGCGTCCGCCCAACATGCGCCGCACTCCGTTTACCGGCAGCAGCGCCTGCACACCCGAGCCCAACAGCAAGCCCAGCACCATCGCCTGCCAGATCGCCTTGCCGTAGGCCAGCGCATAACCCAGCGCCGCCTGCCACGAGGGCGCAGGCGGGCTGGCCGCATCGCCCATCAGGATCGAATGGCCGATGGCGTGATGCTCCGCCGCCACGAAGGCCCGTCCGTAGTACGGATACCACTTCACGTAGAACAGGCCGGCCACGGCCAGCAAGAAGAACACCAACGTGGACCATCGAACGGTGCGCGCAGACGGCAGGGCGGCGGACATCGATCCCTCCAGCGAATGGGTTGGGGTTCGAGGCCCTACAGGGCACGCTGTTGCCCGTGGAGGCCGCACGCCGGTTGCGCTGCGGAGGGCAAGAAGATGCGGCACGACGGCGGCCGCATGGCGAGCATGCTACGGCCGCGCGTCCGTGTCACCTGGGTCAGCGACAGCGCCTTGACCGCGTCAGGCCCACCCCGCAGCATACGAATCACCCCCAGCCTTCATGGCCGAGCACCCCGTCAGGATCAGGGTGACCGGCGATGCCAGTGGATAAGCGCCATGGCCGAACCCGAGGTCAATGTCCTGCGCCAGCTTCCCGCCGTCGCCGCCGTGCTGGCGACCGCGGAGGCCGCGTTGTTGGTGGAGCGTCACGGGCGCGCTGCTGCCACCGACGCCATCCGGCAGGTCATCGACGAGACACGCGAGGCGTTGCGTGCAGGGCCCGCCGACGTACCGACCGCCATCGAACTCGCGCAGCGCGCCGGCCGTGTGCTGGAGGCGCGCCGGCCGAGCCTACGCCCGCTGTTCAATCTCACCGGCGTCGTGCTGCACACCAATCTTGGCCGCGCTGTGCTGGCCGAGGCCGCCATCGATGCCGCAGTGGATGCGATGCGCCATGCCGTGGCGCTGGAATACGACCTGGACGACGGCGTGCGCGGCGAGCGCGACGACCACCTGCGCGAAACGCTGTGCGAGCTGACCGGTGCGGAAGACGCCACCGTGGTCAACAACAATGCCGCCGCCGTGCTGCTGTGCCTCAACACCTTTGCGCTCGGACGCGAAGCGGTGGTGTCGCGCGGCGAGCTGATCGAGATCGGCGGCGCGTTCCGCATGCCCGACATCATGGCGCGCGCCGGTGCACGCATGATCGAAGTGGGCACCACCAACCGCACGCATCCGGCCGACTACGGCAACGCATTCAACGAGCACACCGGCCTGGTGCTCAAGGTGCACACCTCCAACTACCGCATCCAGGGATTCACCGCGGACGTCGGCGCGCGCGAACTCGCCAGCCTGGCCGATGCCGCCGGTGTGCCGCTGTTGAACGACCTGGGCTCCGGCAGCCTCGTCGATCTGTCGCGCTATGGGTTGGTCCGTGAGCCTACCGTGCGCGAGGCCGTGGACGAGGGCGCGCGGCTGGTGACGTTCTCCGGCGACAAATTGCTGGGTGGACCGCAGGCCGGGTTCATCGTGGGGGATCGCGCGTTGATCGAGCAGATCAACCGCAATCCGCTGAAGCGCGCGCTGCGCGTGGACAAGCTCCGCCTTGCCGCCATCGAGGCGACGCTCAACCTGTATCGCGATCCCGATCGCCTCGCACAACGATTGCCCACGTTGCGCTTCCTTGCGCGCGACAAGGCCGCTATCGATGCACAGGCGCGCCGGCTGCTACCCATCGTGTCCGAACGCCTGGGTGCGGCCTTCACCGTCGAGGTGGGCGATTGCCTGAGCCAGGTCGGCTCCGGCGCCTTGCCGCTGGATACGCTCGCCAGCGCGGCGCTGTTGATTCGCCCGCGTGGCAGCCAGCGCGAGCTGGAACGGCTGGCCGAAGCACTGCGCACGTTGCCGCGCCCGGTCATCGGCCGCATTGCCGATGGCGCGTTGCGACTGGATCTGCGTTGCCTTGACGATGCGGACGAAGCCTCGTTCGTAGCGACACTGGCAACGCTGGATATGCCCGGTTCACCCGTACGCCTCGCATGATCGTCGGCACCGCGGGCCACATCGATCACGGCAAGACCTCACTGGTCAAAGCCCTGACCGGCGTGGATACCGATCGCCTGAAGGAAGAAAAAGCGCGCGGCATCACCATCGACCTGGGCTTCGCCTATCTTCCATTGGAGGAGGCCGCCACTCACCCTCGCCGTCCTTTCCGCGAAGGTGGGAATCCTGAGACTTCCACCCCCGCTGATGCCCCAGAGGCGCTGGATTCCCGCCTTCGCGGGAATGACGGTGCTGAGGACCTGATTCTCGGCTTTGTCGATGTGCCCGGCCATGAGCGTTTTGTCCACACCATGGTGGCGGGCGCCAGCGGCATCGATCTCGCCTTGCTGGTGGTGGCCGCCGACGACGGCGTGATGCCGCAGACGCTCGAGCATCTCGCGATTCTCGACCTGCTCGGCATCCGGCGAGGCGTGATCGCACTGAGCAAGGCCGATCTCGTGACGCCCGAACGTCTGGCCGAGGTCAGCGCGCAGATTCGTGAAGTCACGCGGGGCACGTTGCTCGAAGACGCCGACATCCTGCCGGTGTCTTCCGCGACGGGGCAGGGCATCGACACCTTGCGCGACCGACTGGCCACCGAGGCGCGTGGTCTTGGCGAACGCGCCGACGATGGTCGTTTCCGTCTCGCTGTGGATCGGGTATTCACCTTGCCCGGCATCGGCGTGGTGGTGACGGGCACGGTGTTGTCCGGCGTCGTGCACGTGAAGGACCAGGTGATGTTGAGCCCCTCCGGGCTGAGTGCGCGCGTGCGTTCGCTGCACGCGCAGAACCGCCCGGTGGAGCGTGGCCATGCAGGTGACCGCTGCGCGCTCAACCTTGCCGGCGACGGCATCACCAAGGATGCGATCCACCGTGGCGACATGGTGGTCGATCCCTTCCTGCACGCGCCGACCGATCGTATCGATGCACAGGTGTATCTGTTGCCCGGCGAGCCGAAGGCGATCGGCCAATGGTTTCCCGCGCGCTTGCATCACGGGGCGGTGGAGGTGGGCGCACGCATCGTGTTGCTCGACAGCGAACCTTTGCGTCCCGGCGGCATGGCCGATGTGCAGCTCGTGCTTGACCGCCCCATTGCCGCGGTGGCGCTGGATCGCTTCGTGCTGCGCGATGTTTCCGCCCAACGCACGATCGGTGGCGGCCACTTTCTCGATCTGCGTGCACCCGCTCGCCAGCGCCGCACCGAAGGACGTGGCGCCGTGCGCAACGCGCTGCGCATCAGTGATCCGCGGCAGGCGTTTGCCGCCTTGCTCGATGCGCCGCCTTTCGCGTGGGACATGCTGGCCTTCGCGCGGGATCGTGGTTTGTCCGACGGCCGGCTCGACGATATCGCCGCCACGCTCGCGCCCGTCGTATTCGATCTTGGCGAACAACGCATCGCGATCAGCCAGCCACGCTGGCAGCGTTTCGTGGAGGGCCTGGTCGCCTACCTGCGCGCCTTCCACGAAGCCAATCCGGACCAGCAGGGCGTAAGCCGGGAGAAGCTGCGGCTGGCCTCGCCACCCCGCCTGCCGCCTGCCGCATTCAACCAGGCGTTGCAGCACGCGGATATTGCCGGCGAGGTGGTGCGCGATGGCGCGTTCGTGCGGCTGGCCAGCCATGTCATGCAATGGGTGCCCGACCGCGAGGCGCTGTGGCAAGCGGTAGCGCCCCTGCTGGGGGGCGAGGCCCGCTTCCGGCCACCGCGCGTGCGCGACATTGCCCAGATGCTGGCGCGTCCGGAGAAGGGCATCCGGCATTTGCTGGCTTTCGCCGCGCGGCTGGGCCTGGTCGACGAAGTCGCCCACGATCACTTCTTCCTGCGCACCACCATGCACGAGATGGTGGTGATCGCCGCCGACATCGCGGCGAATGCGCCGGATGGCCGCTTCACCGCCGCGCAGTTCCGCGACCGTCTCGACAACGGTCGAAAGGTAGCCATCCAGATACTGGAGTTCTTCGACCGCCAGGGCGTCACGCTCAACCAGGGCACCCTGCGCAGGATCCAGCTTCGATACCTCGACTTGTACGGGCCGGCCTGAGGTAACCTTGCGACAGGGAAGAGCATCGTCCCCGGTGGGGCGTCCGGACTTCAAATCCGGGTGAGGCAGGCAAGACTGTCTCGGGTGGGTTCGACTCCCATTCTCTTCCGCCACTCCGTCATTTCGGGGTGGCCTGTTCAGACCACCTCGATGCCCGGCGTGCCGCTCACCACCTTGCCGATGATGCTGGCGCGCGGGTAACCGGCGTCTTCGATCATCGCGCGTATCGCCTCGGCGCGTTCCGGTTTGCACGCCACCAGCAGGCCGCCGGAGGTCTGCGGATCGGTCAACAGGGCGCGTCGCCATTCCGGCAGGTGCGCCGGCAGAGTGACGCCATCGCTGTAGCTGTTCCAGTTTCGTTTCGACGCGCCGGTGATATAGCCGGCCTGCGCCAGTGCTTCCGCTTGCGTAAACCACGGAATGCGCGATTGCTCGATGCGGACAGTCACGCCGCTGCCACGCGCCATTTCCAGCCCATGCCCCAGCAGGCCGAAACCGGTGACGTCGGTGATGGCGTGCACGTCCTTGTCCTTGGCCAGCGCGTGGCCGACGCGGTTGAGCAGGGTGGTCGAGGCCAGCATTTCCGCATACGCATCCGTCGGCAGCGCCTGCTTCTTGAAGGCCGCCGAATAGATGCCCACGCCGATGCCCTTGGTGAGGATCACCGCGTCACCCGCTCGCGCACCACTGTTCCGGCGCACGTCCGCTGGCGCGCAAAGGCCGATGGCGGCAAGGCCGTAGATGGGCTCGGCCGAATCGATCGAATGCCCACCCGCGATGGGAATGCCGGCCTCCGCGCAGATGGATTCGCCACCGGCAAGAATCGCGCGCACCGTGTCCACATCCATCTTGTCCAGCGGCATGCCCAGGATGGCCAGCGCCATGATCGGCTTGCCGCCCATCGCATAGACATCGGACAGCGCGTTGGCCGCGGCGATGCGGCCAAAATCATGCGGATCATCCACCACCGGCATGAAGAAGTCGGTGGTGGCGATAACACAGGTGTGTTCATCCACCTGCCATACGGCGGCATCGTCGCTGGACTCCGTGCCGACCAGCAATGACGCGAATGGCGCAGCGGCTGGCTTGTCGGCCAGCAACTGTTGCAGCACGGAAGGTGCGAGCTTGCAGCCACAACCGCCGCCATGGGCGAGGTCAGTCAAACGAACCGAGGTCATACAGGAGCCTCCGGCGAGATGGTCGGTGCGTGGATCGGGTACGGCGCAGCATAGCGCGCCGCCGCCCTGGCTTCAGGCGGGCAGGGCGGGGACGTCATACCATGGAGCGGTTGTGTCGTACGCCCTTCCACGGAGGAGAACGCCATGCACCATTCCCGCCTTTGCGCGCTGCTGATCGATTGCAACGTGCCGGACATCGACCAGGCCGCCCAATTCTGGGCCGAGGCGCTGGGCCGGCCGGTCGACAAGCAACACCCCGGCACGCGCGGCAACTACCGCATGCTGGAAACCCCCGAGGACGAACCCATCGTCCAGATCCAGCGCGTGGAACACGAAAGCCGTGTCCACCTCGACATTGAAACCGACGACATACCCGCCGAAGTCGCCCGGCTGGAAAAACTCGGCGCCCGCGTAGTGAGCCGCATCGAGCGTTGGGTGGTGATGGAAGCGCCCTCGGGGCAACGCTTCTGTGTGGTGCGCATACAGCGGCCCGGCTTTCCCAAGAACGCCAACCGCTGGGAGTGACGAATGTGGCAACCGGAGTGGGGCAAAGGCCGATAAGCTACGCGGCCCTATCGCCCATTCCCTTGCTCGCAGAAGTACACGATGAAACTCCGTTCGACCGTCGCCCTGTTGTTGATTGGATTTGGCCTGGCATCGTCCACCGCTTGGGCGGCCGGTGCGGTGAAGCGCGACGTGCGCATGGGTTCGTATCGCGTCGAGCGCGACGTGACACCCGGTCGCAACAAGGTGGTGGGCACGTTGACCAACGTCGGCCACGTACCGGTGCACTCCGCACGGGTGAGCTTCCGGTTGTTCGATGCCAAGGGACGCGCGATTGGTCGTGCCACCGACGAAACACACGACCTGCAACCGGGGCAGACCTGGAAGTTCCACGCACTCGCCCACGGCAACGTAAGCCGCGCGCGGCTGCTGCAGGTAAAGACGCAGTAATCACACGCGCGCTTCCACGCGAAGCGATCAGATGCAACGCCGATGGGGCAGGTGCGCGTCTTGCACGCGCACCTGCGAGTGCGCCGAATGGACTCATGCCCCAACGGGATATCCCCTGATATGAAACGGCCAACTGGTGAGGTCTGCTTTCGAACCTGAGCGGATAGACTGACCGCTGGTGCACAAGGAGAGGGGTAGTGCGAGCTTCGCTAGAGGATTGGGGCAACGGCTGGGTTGAGGTCGAAATGGGGTTGTCCAGTTCGGACATCGACCGCCTCATCGGTTTGCTGCAAATGATCAAGGCTGATCCTGACCAGCATTTCCATGCCACCAGCGACTGCGTCGGCACGGGTGGGATTGGCAAGGTAACCTTTTGCATCCAGCAGCCGGAAGAGGCTGACAACCTGAGCATGGGAGGCCGAGCGCTGGGAGTTGGCGAGTCGATCGCGCGATGAGCGGAGTGTCCGCTTTCGACCCAAGGCGGATTCGGATATCCAAAAGGAAGGAAGTGCCGCCATGTCTGGAGTAGGTGGAACGTCGCCAAAAACGCCAGCAGGAAAGGTGATCTGGTGGTTCTGCTTTTCGGCTTTCTTCCTGTTCGTTTACGTATTCACGAAATAGATTTGTTCTAGGCTTGGCTTACTTCGTATTTGGGCTGCCAAACGAAGGTCCGCTTCCGACCCCAAGCGGACAGTTCTTTACCCGATAGTTATTCCACCGCTCGGATATGGATGCCCGTTGAGCCGCCATAGCGGGTGGGACGCCGGCGCTTACTTTCGATATAGAACGTCCGGATCGCCTGTCTCAGCGTCCGATGCATGTCCGCAGCAAATGGTGTCGGTTACGATTCCCCTGGCGGATTCGACATCGGGGAAGTGTAATGACCAGCATCGACGTGGCCGGTCGCGCAGCCTCCAGGACGCGACCGGTGTTCTATCTGATCCTGTCGCTGGTGATGGCCGCCGTCATCATTGGGGGGTTCTCTCGCACGGTTCCGGATGACTTCACTGCGTCACCAAGCTTGCCGGTGCTCCTCTTCGCCCACGGCGCGATCTTCTCGCTGTGGGTCGTGCTGTTGGTGATACAGCCGGCGCTGGTCTTTCGCGGATCGATCCGTCTTCATCGACGCTTCGGCGTGGCGGGTGCGGTCCTTGCGGCGGCGATGGTGGTGATGGCCTTAACCGCGACTTTCCTCGCCATACACGACAACCTGGTGCCATCATTTTTCCCGCCAGCCATCTTCCTCGCCATGAACACCCTTGGCATCCTCGTGTTCGGCACCCTGGTGACGGCGGGCGTGAAGCTTCGCCGCCAGGCTGACTGGCATCGCCGGCTGATGCTGTGCGCCACAGTGTCGATCCTCGGGCCTGGCATTGGTCGACTGTTGCCGATGGACTCGTTCGGGCATGTCGCCCCGTTGGTGATGTTCGGGGTGATCATGCTATTCGGTCTCGCCGGGCCAGCGTATGACCTGTTCACGCGAGGCCGGGTGCATGCGGCCTATCTATGGGGCGTTGGAATCATCCTGATCAGTATGCTGATTACGGGTCCGGTTGCGTTCTCGCCACCAACCCAGGCATTGCTGGCGTGGATTCATTCGATTTGATGGGTAACAACGTTGTTCTGGGGCTTCAGCAGCGCGAGCCGATTTCCCCCTGCAGTCGACCTGTGATTGAACGACAGGCGTGTTCCGATGCCACCTGCCAGTATTTGATGGGACGGTCGAGTGTCGCGTGGTGAGTCCCGATGGCTGGGATAGATCGTTCGAGACCGGTCGGTTATAGGGCCAGGCGTAGCCGGGGCGACAATGTCCGCTTTCGACCCGAAGCGGACATATTTGGTTGTCTGTAAAGCCGCCATATTGCTTGGGCGGGAAAGGGAAATTGCGTTGAAATCATTCCGCTTTGGCGCGGTCTATTGCGCTCCGCCTATCTTCAATGCGGACATCGACGAGATGGGCTATTTCGAGCCCTCTGAGCTCGGGATATCCGCAGCACTCCTCGCCGATATCGGCGACTGGAATAGGGCATTCCAATCCACGTATTGTGACGCGTACCCCCCCTGATGGTGGGTTCGAGACCGCAGCCGATCGCGAGCAGCACAATTTGACAGGTCGGGCGCTCGCCGTGAGGCTTCAAGAAGAGCTCGGGGAGTCGGCTTTGGTAGTGTTCAACCCGCTGAAATAGTTCTGCACTTTGGTGCAGTGAAACGTCCGCTTCCGACCCGAAGCAGACCTTAGCGAGCAACGCCTAAAGCGAACATATTTGGAGTTCGTAATGACAAAGATTGGCATGCTGTTGGCTGGGGTCGTTCTGATCGTCATCCCGCCCGGAACTCATGCTCAAAAGGCTTTGGAGGAGGTCTGTAATGCGGTACTGTGAAGTTGATCAAAACAAGGTGGATTGCTCGGCCGTTACCGTGGATTTCCACTCATTCGGTAAGGCGCTTTCGCCGCAGTATTCGAAGGCCTATCGTCTAGTCGTCGATTTTGCCGGCGCTGCGACAAGATTTTCCGCTTTCTACCAGAGCTTCGTGGAAAGAGAAGCGGAGGATGAGGGCTTCGAGGAGGACCTTGAGGGAGACTATCTCCGTCTTCGGGAGACGGGTTATCTATCTTTCGAGCGAATGCTTTCGGAACAGCCGGAATTATTGTCTAGTGTGCTACTGAGGCTGCTTCCTAGCGAATTCATAGGGTATCTGTTTCGCCAGCGCGAGACTGAGAATGTCGCTCAATTTGCATTGCAAACGTTGACTAACGTCAGCATTGCCGATGGGCTTATCACTTGTGAGGGCGAGTCTTTCGTTGTTGCCAGGTAGTTATTTGGCAATGCCGGACACGCCAGGGATGTGGCGACAGCGCTTGTCGCGATTCACGCCAACTGAGTTGAACACGCTGCGAAGAACGCGCGAAAAACTAGGTTCGAGTGCACATTCTAAAAATGCACTCTGGCCCTCGTTTCGTCGCAAGGCTTGAAGGCAGCGAACACCGTTGTTCTTATTGGTAGATCGATGTGGCACCGCCGGGATAAGCTTGAAAACGGTTGGTGCCCACAGTTAAAGGAAGAACCCAATGGATTCCGTGTTGCAAAAGAGGTTCGAATTGTTTGCAGAAGCCCTGGGACTGTGCAATGGCCTGCTTCTGGAGTTTCCAGGCCGCCAGGCTTTGCTTTCCATCCGTGAGCAGCTGCTCTATCTGATGGCGGTTGTTCGTGATGAACGGGCGGCTGACCGGTTCGGTGAGATCACGATAGGCGTACTGACTGCGCGTGAGGTCGAGCCGCTTAGCGAAGTGGCTGCCGGAGTCTTCTACAAGGTTTCCGCTGAAGCTCGTGACATGCAGAGTCAAGGTAAAGGGGACGGGTTGGAGTACCCCTGATTTCTCGGACACCACAAAGCGAGGACAATCCTCGCACGGAGGTGTTCGATGGAAAGGCGTCAACGATTCACAGCCGAGTTCAAACGGGAGGCTGTGCGCTTGATGCGCACATCGGCCTGACCATCGGCGTTCGGAAGCTGCCGTAGGGATCAACGGCGCGTAGGCCAAGGTCCGCTTCTGACCCGTAGCGGACCTTTAAGTAACAGGGGAAATCATGAACGAGACTCTTGATGTCCAACTGACGCCAGATGAACTTCGGTATGTGATTTCGTGCGGCGTGGCGCTTGTGCAGAACCTTCCCGACGGCTCGTTGCCGACCTATTGCCATTTCAACAAGGCGCAGATCGTCGAGTTCTCAACTCGCATGCGCGCTCGCCTCAGCGAGGCCGGATACGATATGTAAAAGGTCCGCTTTCGACCCAAAGCGGACCTTATCTAGGGGATACTGGATACGAAGGGGAACAAGGTCGAGTTGTGGGAGCCGAAGCGCTAACTTCGGCAAGGCCCATCTCCGACCTGAAGCGGTCATTTGAATGCCTCAAGAACGCCAGTTCATGGCAGGACTATGCACAAGGAACGGGTCGACTCCTCGGCGCTTATGTCGCTTCGTTCCAGGAAGAGCGTGGTGACCGTGTCAAGGGGATTGCTTTAAGCCGTTCGGGTTTGCGGGGATGCGCGACGCTTGCGCCAAGGGGGGGGGCGGTCGGTCGATGACATGGAGGAACAAGAAGGCTTGGCAATCCACCCGTTGGGGAGGGGCATGACTACGCGCATACCATGGCTGCTGGCGGTTCTTCTCTTGACCTGCGGGGCATATGGGGTTCGCGCGCAAACGCCTTTGGGAGAATGTCCGAAGCCAGTGGCCACAAGTTTCGATGGTACTGGGGCGTTGACCTATGCCGTATTCGCGCCAGGTGCGGGTTCCGATCTGCAGGTACACACTTCCGCCTCGACAGGATGCGCACATCAGAACGGCGTCGCCTGTCGCGCAGGGATCGCCTTGAAGCCGGGCGATGTCCTAGCCATCGGCGCAACCTGCGGAAACGGGGACTACGTTCAACAGATGGCTAGCGATCGTGTCGATGTGGGTTGGATCGACGACAGCGGGCCTACCGGGAAATCGCCGCTCGTGCTGAAGCCCGGGAGCAGGCAGGAAGAGGACGGCCTGGCGTTCAGGCTGACGCGCGGAAAAGGCGTTCCCGTTTGCGAGGCATACCTGCAGCGAATCAACGCGCAACCCTCTGACAGGTCGCCGTACTGCGGATTCCCGGAGGAAACACGTGTACCCGGATTTGGCCATCTGACCCGGGAATGGATGAACTGGACCGATATAAAGAATGTGGACGACGACCTGAGTCTGTTCGTTGGACAGGGACGAATTTCTACGGACCATCGCAAGACACCGGTGCTCTACAGGGCCCCGCCCGGCGTGTATCGCTTTCGAGGCGGCGTTGACATCGAGAATAATGGTCAACCAGACAACGTTCTGATGTGGAGCTTTGAGGGGCGCAACGCTTACACATGCGGCCAGTACTTTGGGACGGTTCCCGAAATGGATAAGCACGGATCGGTAGGCGTCATCCTGGCCGCTGATGGAAAGAGCATTGATGTCGAGCGAACCGGGCGCGTGTTCGGGTCAAGGCACGGTGGCTATGACGTGACAGCCGGTCATCCGCCAAGGCGGGAGTTCCAGAGTAGCTATACACCCATTGGCCTCGGGTACACCCTCTTCGAATACCGTGGCGTGTATTACTACTCAACGTTCCAGAGTATGTGGTACGACTTCGATGACACTCAGTCTCGTGCAAGCAAGGACGAGGACATTCTGGGCGTTTTCCGGAGCAAAGGTGGAGTCACCACCAAGGTGTGCGAGTTCCGGCCGCCGGTGACGCATTGAACTGGATGGAATGTGCATGCCTGGCGGCTGATGGCTGAAAGGACCGCCAGATGGTCGATGCAGGGAACGCAGTTAGTTGTCTTTGATCGCCGTGACCGTCGGGCATGGGAGTGGATATGCCCCTGGTGATTTCTATCAAGAGGATACCGACGCCATGACTTCCTTGCGAACCTGCGCGGTCCTCTTGTTCTTCCTTCTGATGCTTGGCCATTGCCATCCAGCCAGGGCCGATTGGGGTTCCGCCGGAGCACAAGTCATCTGCCAGTCCAGCCCCGCCATGTTTCGCGTTATTCCTTCGGACCTGAGCAGTGCCGACTCACCGGGAGCGGTCCACGTATTGCCGGGCTACCAACGATTGAACGAGGGGGACAATCGCCTGTCATGCCACATCGGCCTGTACCGGTTGCAGGCTGTTATCAGGGTTGTTCCGGCGGAAAATGGGCAGTGCGAGGGAGCCGGCGTTGTCATCATCACCAGCATCAGCGCCGATCAGGTGGAACTCACTCCCGATAGCCCGCTGCTTGAGTGGTCATGTCAGGATTCCGAGCCCAGTCTGGTGGATGTCCAGGTGCGGATGGGTGATTCCGGCATCGCCCTCACGAGGTGCTATGCAGATCTGGCTGCCGACGAACCCAGACCGCATCAATGCAAGACTGAGTCGTTTGACGTGAAGGCAATCGCGCTGGCCAATGCCAGGATCGATCATGATCTGGCTGACTCCGCGACCCAGGCTGCGTCGATAGCTACAAAACTGCCAGCGGAACTGGACCTGACCCACCTGGCGGGTCACGAACCGGCAAAGGCGGGGGCGCCCGCCTGCGCGCACTGGGGAACAGGTGGCGCAACGACTCACCAGTACGCACGTATTGCGGGTACTGCAGGCGAGCGTGTTTATTTCCAGGCGACCTATCCGCTTCTCTGTGGTCGCGACCATCATGATGGCTGCAGCTCCCATGGCTACGTGACGCCTGGCGACCGGGTGGAAGTTGGATTTGTCTGTGGCGACTGGACTCACGTCAAGTATGAATCGCGCCTGCGATCAGTAGTCGACATAGTGGGCTGGGTCCCCACGCGTCGGCTGTATGCGATCGATCCCGTCTCTGCGGCATGGCCGGACGCGCAGCGACCCGCGGGCGGAGACAGCTCGAGATATCCCAGCGATTCCCTGGAGGATGCGGTATGGCGCGGCGACACCTCCAGCGTTGTCACGCTTCTCGGTCAGATGAAAAGGACGCCAGGCTCACCGCTGCACGCACCCTGTCCTCTCGCGATTGCCGTAAGGCGGAATAACAAGGACATGGTCAAGACAATGCTCGATCTTGGCGTCGATCCGAATGAGGATGATGTCAGCAAGGGCTGCGATCCGCCGCTGGTGGCAGCCGTTAGCTCAGGTGCCAGCACGACTCTGATGGAGCTTCTTCTGAAGGCGGGCGCGGATGCAAATGGAACGGGTACGCCGGAAACGCCCTTGATTGCCCTGATCAGGCATAGCCAATTCCGCCCCGAAAACATTACTGCCGACAACGCTAGGCAGTTGGCGATCAACACCTCCTATGACAAAGCGCAACTATTGCTGTCACACGGTGCCAATCCAAACTGGAAAATTCAGGCGGGGGATACCGCACTGCTTGAGGCAGTGCGTTCGAACAATATTGATCTAGCCCTGCTCCTACTGAGAAAGGGTGCTGATCCCGATCTCGAAACGCCGCTTGTAGATGCCATTCAAGGCTATTCCTCAGGGGCAGATCCGACGCTGTTTGTCGCGCTTCTGGATCACGGTGCGAATCCAAATGTCAGGCTCTACACGAGGGGCATGACCAATGTCTATCGTGAAACAACGCCACTTATCGAAGCGGCGCTAGCCGGTAATTACACCTTCGTAAAACTTCTTCTTGAGCACGGTGCCGAACCATCAACGGCGCTGGATGACGGGACGTCAGCGATGTCGATAGCGGTCAAGAGTGGCCATAAGGACGTTTTAGGCCTGATCAAAAGGTATTCAAAGAAGGACTAGGGTTGAAGCATGCGAGGTCGGGTTGGCGTATCGTCTTGACAATGTCGAGAGTGGAGCCAGGGTCCTCTACGGGAATGCGCCTTTGGCTATCGGGTTTGTCTTGGGCGAAATTTTGGTCCGCAAGACCTTTGCGATGGACATTGAGAGCTAGCCGGGAATGTCCGCTGCGACCCAAGGCGGACATTGGCGAAGCCAGCGTTGCTCACTCATCGGAGGCTTCAGGCCAAGACGATTGGGACAAGTTTTCGAGAGTATGGCGAGCGTCCAATATCGGTCCAAAGCGGTACCTTCATTTGACATGGCGTTGGCGCGATACAGTGCCATCGCCTGGAAACCCACTGCCGATGCACCAAGTGACTTGCCTTGGGGCAAGAAGTTGCGCCTCCAATCCCGGCGCCTGAAGGCTTGATGCGGGGCATAGGCCAAATTGCCGCCAGGAGTCGACAGTCCTACGTAACAAAGGACAGGTAAGCACAGGTAGTATGCCCAGCGTTCACGTCAGTAAAGTGGATCCGCAGAACTCAGGGGAGAGGGATATGCGCTGGTATCCATCTTTTGCTTTGTGCCTGTTCATGGCCGCCGCGCACGGACAATCGATTTTCGAATGCAAGCAGAAAGATGGATCCACGGCTTACCAAGACACGCCTTGTCCAGGTAAGCCGGAAGGGCCGCCGGTAATGACGTTTGGTAAGCGAGATGCAGGCACGCCCATTCAACAGCAGCGATTGGCGGCCAGGGTTCTGATCGATCACCTTCTGGAAGCAGGGCAGTTCGCTCCTGCCATGGAGATCGCGCGAAAATATGGACTTGAGGTGTATTTCCAGCAACGCATGTCCGCCAACGCGCAACAGGATGCTGCGCGATTGAGGCGGGGCCCAACGCCATTCCGCCCCCGCTCCCAGTGCGCGCCCAGCCATCAACCGGCGTAGTACCGCCCCCTGTCTTAGTGGCCGCCACGCAGCCAAATAGCGCGGCGCCGCCCACGTTCCTGGGGAGCGCCCTTCAGCCAAGACTGCCTTCGCCTTCCGCGCAATTTTCAGGATCTGAATGTCTCGACAAGACCAGGCTCACCAACAAGATGAGTCCGGTGGAATTATGGAAAGGCATAGGGGGCTGCATATCATCCGGCCGCTATGAGGACGGGGTTTTCATGTTTGCGCTGGCTGGCGCTTTTGGTTCGTTCGACATGCAAAGGGTCGTCGACGAATCGGGGCATCAAGTGGTCAAGATACTTCCCATGGCCGTCTATCTGTCCCTCCCCCAAGACAAGGTTTCGGCATTCCAGTCGCTTGTGTCGAAGACGCTCGAGGATGACGCAAAGCGCCTCGTCTACTGTAAGGAGGTTGCTCGTATCGGACATCCCGACTACTTCCCGAGCTACATGGTCCAGCATGGTATCGGCTCTTTCGCGGGCGCTAGGCGGGTTCAACCACTCGTCACCCCATTTGATGCCGACGCGGCGTGGGCTAGGGCAGTAAAGCAATATCTCCTTTGCCCATGAATGCCCGTTCGTGCCTAGATGGCGGCGGCAGCAGATGTTCTGTGCTGCTCGGCGGCTGGTAGAAGGAAGGCTACTGATAAGTCCAAGCAGGCGGAGTCGCTCGGAGGACATCGCCTGAAGCTTCGTCAGCGCCGATGCGTTCGACACGGCTCAGCTCCGGTATTAGGAGTCACACTATGGCAAACGAACTGGTTGGAACGATCCGGCGCTTTATTCTTCGGTCACTGCTTCGTGTTCACTTGGTTGCTTTGTTTGGCCTGCTAATTATTGGCGCCTTCGCAGGCATCTTTCCTTTCGTTGTATGCGACAACGGTGATTTCTTGGGATGCTTCAAGGTGGGTCTGCTTTTTTGGGGCGTTATCTCCGGCTCGGCTCTCGCGACGGTTGGATTAGCCGCACTCGCTTTGTTACGGCCTTGCACCCTGTCCAGGGCATTTCTCGTCTTCTATGCTGCCGTGCTTGTTGCTTTTCGTATCTGGGCCTTCCAATCGGCTTCAGATTGGCGCCTCTGTTTGAACCTGATTGCCGTCCTTGGGGTCTGGACATTCATTTGTGTCCTGGCGTTTGGCGCCGGAAAAGAACCCATATAGATCTGCTACGACTCCTATCCGACGATGTCTTGCATAAGTGACTAGCCGGCACGCGATGCGGATCAGAGCCGGGGCGAATGAATCGGTCATCGTGAAGTCCGTTTCCGGCCTACAGCGGACATAGTCAAGGCAGAGCGCGGACTTATGCGCATGGTGGCGGGCACCAGCGCTAGTACGAGGGAATGGCCATGTTGCGCGGAAAACTTGGCGTCATTCGGCGGACGAGACAAAGGCGACTCATCTGCGCCCTTGGGGGCGCGATGGCTTTACTTGCCTGCCTGAGTTGCATGGCCTATGCGCAGACCTCGCCGGCGCCGGCATCGAGCACGGTGCCCACGCTCACGCCAGTGGTGGTGACCGGCGTCTTACCCGGCCCAGCTCTGTGGAAGGTGAGTAGGGAAAATCATGTCATGTGGATCCTGGGTCTTACGTCGCCGGTACCTAAAGGTATGCAGTGGAAGTCGACGGAGGTCGAAAGGCGGATTGCCCCATCACAGGTGGTGCTCAAGTTGCCCAGCCTGGAGATTGGTGTGCGGACGAGCTTCTACCGAAGCTCGATGATGCCGCCGCCTCAGGTACTTCGAGGAAACCCCAATCACCAGACACTTCAGGACGTGCTGACCCCGGAGCTCTACAGGCACTGGCTAGTGCAGAAGGCCCGATATCTCGCCGGTAATGATCGCGTCGAAGGCATGCGGCCGATCCTCGCTGGGCGCGAACTTTACGAGGCGGCGCTCAGGCGTCACGGACTTGTCGACGAATACGGCCTGGAGGACATCGTTTACAAGGCCGCTGCGCGCGACAGGGTTGCCATCGTTGAAACCTCCTATCAGCTACTGCTGAAAGATCCACGCGATGCGGTCCACTCATTGGACGACAAGTCGATGAACGACCAGCAATGTCTGCGCCAGGTGCTGGATGCACTCGATCACGATCTTATCCAGGCGACGCAGCGCGCAAATGCGTGGGCAACCGGTGACATCGAAACGCTGCGGTCCATCCTTTCTCAAGTGCAAGAGGACTCCTGCCTGTCGACACTGGGCCGCTCGCAGTTCGCCGAGGCTCTAGGAATCGAGGACATCGAAAGTCGCGTCAGAATGAGCTGGATCGACGCAGCTAAACGCGCACTCGATAGAAACCAGCAGAGCTTTGCGGTGCTGCCGATGCACGAATTGCTCGCGTCGGGCGGTTATCTAAGCGCGCTTCAGGCTGATGGGTACAGCGTGCAGGCGCCTGATTGGTGAATCGCGCGTTCTTTTCCAGAGGGAGTTCCTGCCCTGTGGCCTTGATGTCTTGGTCGGCTTTCGACCTAAGGCGCACATAAAGCAGGTGCAGAGGGCATGGGTAGCGTCTGGACCTCGTTCAAGAAGGTATGAAAATCTGCGGTCTGGCAGCAGCCGAGATCGCTATAGCCTCAGGTGGGAGCGGGCTCTAAACTTGCGCCAGCGCCGGGAGGGCGTTTACAGGGGCGAATATGAGGAAGCTGGCAATAGGCTTGCTGAGCGTGGGTAGTGGTCTGTGGTCCTTGGGGTGTTGCGCGGAGAACCTTCGTCAGCAGATGGTGGCCAGTACGCTGGTAACCGGCACCGTCCAGGTCAGCCCCGACGGAAACGTGCATGACTTTAAGGTCGGTCGGGTAGACAAACTCCCGGGCGCAGCACGCGACCTGCTCAACAGGAGCTTGGGAAATCAAGTTCATTCGCCTCCAGTTTCCAAGTCGGTACACGTGCGCTACGAGTGACCGAGCTACGATGCCGTTATCCATAGCAATGGCAATGCAGGGGGAACATATGAAGGCCATAACGCTAGGTTGTACTCTCTTACTACTCCTGAGCGCATCGCTGTGTCCTGCCGCGACACTGGCATTCACAGCGCAACCAAAGATGAAGTGCACGGTTGGTCCGGTATCGAAGCAGTACGGAGGAACTTCGTGGTTGGTGTATAGCTGCGAGGATGGCAAGTCGGTCCTCATCGCATCGGCTCCTACAAACAAGGCGGTTCGTTTCCACTTCACATTTGTCGCCGACGAGGACGGATACGCACTTCATGGCGAAGGACAAGGCGATAAACAGGTAACCGATGCTGCTTTCAATGAGCTCAATTCATTGAAGGCGGCAGACATCGCAGCTCTTGTTGCCGAAACCAGCAAGGCTCACGACGGCTGAATCGAAATCTCGTGAGCGCTGCACTGATGTGAGATGGCTTGGCAATGGCGCGGCGATTGGTGTCTTTCCGGCGTTCGCGTTCGAACCAACGCGGGCGTTGGCGAGTCCCATCATTGGCGCGCCGCATAACCAATGTGGGTGCAATCAACATGAAATTCAGTGATCTTGAAAAGTCAGCATTGCAGCTAAACGAGCTGTACGAACAGCTCGAGGTCAAGAGGTGGGGGCGTGTCTGGACGACGGGAGAGCTCGCGCTGGGTTTCGTAGGGGACGTGGGCGATCTGGCAAAACTGATCCAGGCAAACGCTGGTATCCGTGACATCGATGACTGCAGGGCCAAGCTCGGTCATGAATTGTCGGACTGTCTATGGTCGATTATTGTTCTTGCAAATAAGTGTGGCATTGATCTAGAGGCGGAATTTGTCAGAAACACCCGCGAGCTAACTGAATATGTATCTGGCGAGTTGAGCACTTAGTGGAAGGTTCCACAGCGATGAATTTGGCGTCGCTCTTCGTCACCACACTCGCGTGTGGGTACCGGCGTTAGGTGCCTTGATCAAAGGTTGACGGCGGATTTTAAGCGACCGCTTTCACCTCGAAGCGGAGCTTTGGCTAGGCACAAACAACTCAAAGGGATGGGGATGTACGCGGACAAGTGGCGCCGTTTACGAGCATGGACCTATGCATTATGGGGAATCCTCATGCTGGGGATTCCGGTCGCCTTTGTGCTCTCGGCTGCTTACTTTGGAAAGGCCTGCAATTATTTCCTTCCGTGCTGGTTTGCAGCATATGTCGGCGCAAGCGGGGCGCGGCTTCATTCCGATGCCCTCGGTGTGGCAAGCCTTTCTTTAAAGTCAGCTTTCTCGCCTACAGCGGTTTTTCACGGAAATGTGTGCACTGCGGCCTGCCGCGATGGGCGGATGGGCATCATCGAAGCCTTGTCGACTGAGCCATACAGATAGTGTTTACGTGATTCAATAGTGTCCGCTTTCGACCGGCTGAAGTCGTAAACCAGGGCGGACGACCCGACACCGGTGGCTCGATCTTGAGCCCAACCATCAATCAAAGATCATCGCATCCTTGAGGAGAGGCAGCCTTTCCATGGCGAAGATAAGCAGCTGGATCGTGTGGTGCGCAGGTCTATGCTTGCTCGCCACACAGGGCATTGCAAGCGAAGCCGGAGGTATCGACGCATCGCCCCAGCCGGTCAATGCCTCGCCACTGGTGGTGCCAACTCTGCAGCGGTGGCAGGGTGAAAAGGGTGGCTGGACACTGGACGACCACGCCCGCCTGCTTATCGACGCCGCGCACGCCGCGACACTCGAGCCGGTCGCCGCACAGCTCGCCCGCGACATCCAGTCGCTTATCGGCACGAGGGTGACGGTATCGATCGGAAGTCATGCCACGGGCCAGGACATTGTTCTGCAAATGGCCGGGTGTGGCGCAGAGTCGTCGCTCATCGGGACGGAAGGATACACGCTCGATATCGATGCTCACGTCAGCCTTTGTGCGAGTACGCAGAAGGGTGTGTTCTACGCCGGCCGCACCTTGCTTCAGATGCTTGTGCTGGGGGCTCATCGCGATGACGCCTACCGAACGCTGCCGCGTGGCCATGCCGTGGATTTTCCCCGTTATCGCGAGCGTTCCGTCATGTTCGATGTCGGAAGGAAATTTGCCGACGTCGCGTTCTTGCAGAACTACATCCGCTTCATGGGCTGGTACAAACTCAACACGCTGCATCTCCACCTCAATGATCAGGTGTTGAGCGACGACAAGAAATCCTGGTTGGTCCGGGCCTTTCGCCTGAAGAGCGACAATCCGGCCTTTGCGGGTCTGATGCCGGCGGATGGTCACTACTACACGCGAAGCGATTGGGACATGCTGGAACGCACCGCTGCCGCCAACGGCGTCACGATTGTTCCGGAGATCGATACGCCAGGACATGCGGGGGCATTTGTGCTTGCGCGCCCTGATCTGGCCTATCCAGGGGATTCGCCCGCCGGCGGCACGCTCGATCCGTCCAACCCGCGAACACTGGACTACGTCGAATCGGTCTTTACCGAATTCCTTCCCTGGTTTCGTTCCAATGTCATCCACGTGGGCGGCGATGAGGTCAACGTCAACGGCGGCAAAGTCGATCTGAAGGTGCAGATCGACTACCTCAACAAGCTGGGGCGTTTCCTGCAGACGCACGGCAAGCAGATTGAAATCTGGGGTAGTGCCGACATGGCCAACGGGCTGGACAAAACCTTTGTGGTCCAGCGCTGGATCAACTGGGGTGATGAGGCAAAGATTAACTGGAGCGATCGGGGCTTCACCTGGGTCGAGTCATTCGGTGACTGGTATGTCGTTCCCTTTGGCCCTTCGTACTTCAACCCCAACGGCTTGCGCGGCGATGCGCTGTACGATGGTTGGGACAAACGCCTGCCAACGAGCAGCCAGGCATCGGGAGGGCCGGTCGGCGGGCAGATTGCCGTGTGGAATGACAAGGGGGCCCTGGATTACAACTACCCAACGACCGTCAACGGACTGCTGAAAGATGCCATCCCTGCGGCGGGCCAACTGTTCTGGCGCGGGCATGCCGAGGATGCTGCCGGCAAGCGCGTGGGTTATGAGGTACTGCGCCCAAGTATCCTGCGGCTTCAGTACGGGCCCGATGTGACGCTTCAGTAGACACCTTGAACTTCTACGTATTAAGCACGGATGTCCTCACAGGGGAAGGATGCGGGATCCAGCGGGCGTTTGTGGCTATATTTTAGATAGGTCAGCTTTCGACCCGAAGCGGACACTTTGTTTCCCACGTTGCATTGACTGAACCTGTAGGCGATTCAAAAGAGGGGAGGGGCATGAAATTTCAAGAAGACGGATTCACCATCCTTTCTGCCGTCGTGTCGCAAGACGCTTGCGATGAGCTAATTGCAGCCATCTCAGGCAGAGATCCAGGTAAACCCGGATCGCGGGGTCTTCTTGGCAATAAAGTCGTTGCCCGCACAGCGAACGCACTCCGTCAACACCTTCTTGGCCTGGAATTGCTTGGCGAGCAGCATCGCGCCGTCCAGTGCTCACTGTTTGCCAAAGGGGAAGGCGCAGGCTGGTCGGTGACGCCGCATCAAGACCTGAGCGTTCCCGTAGCTAGCCCCGTTGACGTCGCTGAATGGGGAGGCTGGTCCAGGAAGGAGAATGTCTGGTTCGCACAACCACCCACGGCATTTCTTGAAGAACTGATCGCTGTGAGACTTCAATTGGACGCGGATGCGTCCGAGACGGGCCCGCTGGAGGTTGTTCCTGGAAGTCATGCAAAGGGTCGGCTTGCCAGTGCCTCCGTGAGCAAGTACGCCGAGCACAGGGTCAAGTGCGTAGTGCCACGAGGTGGTGCATTGGTCATGCGACCCCTGCTGATCCACTCATCCGGCAAGCCACACTCTCCGTTACCGCGCCGGGTCCTTCACTTCCTCTACGGTCCCTCGTTACCAACTGGATTGTCGTGGCCCTCGCCGGGATGAGCGTGAGGGCCAGTTAATGAATGTAATGTCCGCTTCCGACCCAAAGCGGACATCCCCAAACAAGTTGATTCTCAGCTGATCGCAAACCCGTCAACCCGTCGGACGATTTCGCGCAGCACTGCGTTGGCCAGCTCTTCCGGTAGTCCGCCCGCCAGGTATGTCATGGTGCCATCGTGTTCCGCCACGACGGCGTTGCTTATGGTCAACATGCGCTGATGGGTATGTCTGTCGTCGGCTGATTCGCAGCGTCGCGGCGAGGCCATATCCGCTTGCGATCCGAGGTGGACATGTCAGCAGTGAACTGGGGCGAACCACACAAACTGGGAGGACTTGGATGGAACGGCGATCGATTTTCCTGCTATGTCTCATCGTGCTTTCAATAACCGGCGCGGCGACGGCTGCGTCCGCGCCTCCCGCCGGCCACGTCACCGGTGTCGGTGGAATCTTCTTCAAGGCGAAGGATCCGAAGGCTCTCGCGGCGTGGTACCGCGATGTCCTCGGCATGCCTGTGGAAGTCTGGGGAGGCGCGGCTTTTCGCTATGACGCGCCGAAGCACCCTCCGGCGCTGGCGTGGAATGCGTTTCCCTCATCGACGAAGTACTTCGCACCATCGACGAGTGGACTGATGATCGACTACGCCGTGGACGATATGGATGCGTTGCTCGCGCGCTTGCGATCCAAAGGCGTCACGGTGCTTAAGCGCGACGACAACGATCCCAACGGCCGCTTTGCCTGGATCCTGGATCCCGAAGGAAACAAGGTCGAGCTCTGGGAGCCTAAGCACTAGTGTCACTAACGTCCGCGCTCGACTCGCGGTAGACATTGCATGACCTGAAGTCTCAGGAGTGGGAAATGGTCAAATTTGTTCGCTGGGTAGCTGTTGCATCGGTTGCAGCCAGCGTTTCCGCCATTGCCCGCCCAACGGCGGCAAGGGACTCGGTGGACCCGATATGCGGTGCCCTCAAGAGCTTTGCAGGATCGGTGAAGGTTGGTGAATTCAAGACGATCGAATTTCGAACCGTCTGGGGTGGTGGCTTCAAAGCCACCAAGAATGCTGTGCTCTTTGAAACACGTTGTGAAGATTTCGACTATGGCCCCGGCGCCGCTGTCTGCCAGTCCCTCATGAAGCACGGCAATATCGAGTTCTCCGGCAACAATGCGCTGCGTGCGATCACCTGCTTGTCGCCTCCCTTCCAGGTTGAGCAGGCCTATCGATTGAGCCGCATTGATATTGAGATCCCTTACGACAGCGATCAGCACGGAAGTACGGTGACCATCAAGTTTGACAATGACCAGGAAGTAGGTGGGGAGCTATTGAGCATCACCGCGGTGGGTTATTGAGGGTGATGGCTCGGTGATCAACGCCTAACGTCCGCTTCCGACCCAGGGCAGACCTTTCGTCACGGACCATGGTGAGCTTGCGAGTGCGGATACGGGGCAGCCGCGGCAGCCGCACAAGGCCGCAGTTGGGCCTACAATCACTGAATGGAATATCAACTCGTCATCAAGTTCTGGCGCAAGTCTCTGGCCGACGAAGCCTTTCTCACGGCGATTGAGGGTAAGTTGAAGGAGGTATTGGGCGATGCAGTCGAACTAGAGGGCTACGATGTCAGCTCAAAAGAGATCAATCTCTTCATGCTCGCGTCTGATCCGCGACATTCCTTTCGGCGCGCAAAAGACATTCTGGAAGAATGGGGCGTTCTGAACGGCATGTCAGCCGCCTTCCGTGTGGTAGGCGGCACTCACTTCACATCTATCTGGCCGCTGCGCGCCACCCGCAAGTTCAGGCTGCCGTAATGCTAGTGAACACCTGACGCTTCGCCAGAAGCGCATCTGGGATCTTTGCGATGGTGCGAAGATCCCTGCCTGCAAAGCTTTACTGACGGCAGCTTGGCGTGACCTTCCGCTCGGAAGATGCCGTACGGGCGCAAGCCCTGGCAGCTAGAGGGCGAGACGTGCAAGGCACTACTCAAAAGACGACGAACGAGGAAGTGACATGAGCAAAGGTATGGATTCGAAGAAAGACCAAAAGAAGAAGCCGGCCAAAACGATGAAGGAAAAGAAGGCGGCCAAACAAGAAAAGAAGCGGAATACGAAGTAAGCAGGCCTTTCTGCCACGAGGCACTCGCTTTCAGAGTGTCTTGTGGAGCTAGTGACTTATTTGAGCGCGGGCGTTCGACAGCCCGAACGCCCGCTTTCGACCCGAAGCGGACATGTGTGCTTCAAGGATCAGGTCTTGTCAGTTTGTGACCCGAACCGCCCGACCTTTCATTTCCGGGCTCGATGCCCTCTCCATACCATTACTCAAGTAAGTGTTTTTACTTGAAAAAAATACGCCAGCCGTTGGCACAGCTCTTGCGGGGATCTGCTCTGCAAGAACGGCGGAGTCGACCGCAAACACGCTTCTGAATCCGCCAATGGTTGGGGCGTAGTACGGATAACCACCGATGGGTAAAGCAGCTCGCCGCGAGCAGTCCGGCGCGCATGGGGTAACTCATGCCGAGGAAAAGCGGCACGTGCTGTCGGGAGATATTCATGAGCGTCGATGCACCGCAGTGTTTCAAGGAGCCGGCATCGCTGGGGCCAGCGGAACTACCGCGGGAGGCTGCCAACGAGCGAGTTCGGCCACGCTGGTACTACTTGCCGGTGCGCGTGAAGTTCGCGCTGACGCTTGTACTCTCGCTGGCGTGGGCCCTCCTGTCATATGAGATCGCGCGGCAATGGATGGTGGAACTGTCGGCGCTCGTAGGGAGCGTGCTTGCCCATCTGATGATCTTTGGCATCGCCATCCTTCCCGGCTTCATGAATGCCTTCCTCGTCGTTGGCCTGTTGCTGGATCGGCGGCCACCTCGCCGTCAGTTCGCGGATTATGAGTTCCCGGGCATCACGGTGCTTGTGGCCGCCTACAACGAAGAAGAATCCATCCTCACGACGCTCGCGAGCCTGGACAACCAGAGCTATCCGGGGTCGTTGGAAGTCTTCGTGATCAACGATGGCTCCACCGATCGCACCATGGAGCTATTGCGTGGCGTGTCCTATCCCTGGCTGCGGGTGATCGACCTGAAGTGCAATGGCGGCAAGGCCAATGCGCTGAACCTCGGGCTCAGTCAGGCGAGCTATCCGCTCACCGTCACGCTTGATGCCGACTCGTATTTGTATCGCGACGCCTTGCGTCGCCTGGTGGAGCGCTTTCTCAGCGACCCGCCGAACACGGCTGCCGTGGCAGGCGCCGTGCTTGTTCGCAACTCGCGCACGAACGTGGTGACGCGCATGCAGGAATGGGACTATTTCCACGGTATTGCCGCGGTGAAGCGCTTGCAGAGCCTGTTCCAGGGCACGCTGGTGGCTCAGGGGGCATTCTCGCTGTACTGCACGGACATCCTGCGCCGGGTCGGCGGATGGCCCGAGTGCGTGGGTGAGGACATCGTGCTGACCTGGGCCATTCTGCGTGAAGGGTTTCGCGTGGGCTATTGCGAAGACGCCATTACCTTCACCAATGCGCCAACGACGTTCCATCAATTTGTACGGCAGCGGCAACGCTGGTCGCGTGGCCTGATCGAAGCGTTCAAGGCGCATGGCCAGCTGCTTTTGCAGCGGCGCATGAGCACGCTGTTCATCTGGTGGAATCTGCTGTTTCCCTACATGGACCTGGTCTACACGCTGGTTTTCATTCCCGGCTTGTTGCTTGCCTGTTTCGGTATCTACTGGCTTGCCGGTCCGATGACGCTGCTGGTGCTTCCCATGGCGTTCCTGGTGAATGGCCTGATGTATCTGATCCAGTCGCGGATGTTTCATGAGCAAGAGCTCAAGGTCCGGCGCAATCCGCTGGGGTTTCTGCTGTACACATTGTTCTATGGCATCGTGCTGCAACCGGGCTGCGTGATGGGCTACGCCGCCGAGCTGCTCAGGCTGCGCAAGCGCTGGGGAACGAAGTGAACAGGCGGCTGTTGTGGCTTGCGTTGCTTGTGTCACCGGTGGCACATGCCGATCTGCCTTCGATGGCAAGCGACATCCAGGCGGGACGGGCAGCGCTTTCCGCGGGACAGCCGGCCAAAGCGCGCGCGTTGTTCGAAGCGGCGCTGGCCCAGCCCGGTGGGACTCGCGACGATCGCTACGCCGCCTCGATGGGGCTTGGCCAGTCTGCGCTGTGGATGGGCTCGTATCCGGGCGCCGCCTCCGCGTTTCGCGCCGCGCACGATCTGGCCGAGGACACGCAGGCGCGTCAGGCGGCCGATACGGGGCTCGCCCAGGCGCTCAACGCGCAGGACTATCCACGTGCGGCCTATGCGCTGGTGGAGCCGTTCGCGAAGGGGCAGGTCAAGGCCACCGTCGAACTGATGCGGGCCACGCAGGCCTTGGGCTGGCAAGACCGGGGTGTGGATTATCTGGATCCCGTTGCCCCGCTGCCGCAGGGCTACCTGGGCACGCAGTATCAATTGCTCAAGGACGATATCCAGTTTGCGCTGGCCCCTCAGCTCGAGGGCGACTTTGGCTACAGCCACGACAGCGATGGCCTCGATACGCTGCGCTTGGGTTCGGCTTATCGCTTCGCACCATCTTCGCAGGGTGACTGGTCGCAACGCTGGGGCGTGGCGGCGGGCACGACGCGGATCGACGATGGCATCGCGATACATCATCTCGACGATCTTTCGCTGCTGGGCCAGCTGCGGCTGGGCGACAGCAATGTCATTGATCTGGATCTTGGCCCCGGTCGGAGCGGTAGCTGGCATTACCTGCAGGGGAGCGCACGCTGGACCCTGCAACCCAGCGATAGCTTCTCCGTGTCCACCGGCGCGGAGCGCGCACCGATTCCCACGGACACCGCGGTTGCGGATCGGCTGATCTACAACATTTACAGCCTGGGTGTGAGCTTCCGGCCCACGGCGCGCTGGTACGTCCTGCCTGCCTATTACCGGCAGAATTTCAGCGATGGGAACCACCGCGATGGCGGCACGCTGCGTGTTCTGCTGAGTCCTTACGACATACCGGGAACCAGTGGTGCCATCGGTGCGGAGTTCTCCGCGCGTATCTTCCACAGCAGCCTTCCGAGCCACGGCGTTTACTTCAATCCGGCCGAATACCGCACAGCGCAGATTGGGCTGGTCGGCGTTTACAGCCTCAATCAGGACTGGAAAGTGCGTGGCGTGGCTTCCGTGGGGCGCCAAGTGGTCGATGGCGCGGGGGCAGGGGCCTATACCATCGGTATCTCGCTCAATGGCCGCTTGCCGGGTAATGGGCGCCTTGATCTGCAAGTGGGCCGGAGTTCAACGGCCTCGGCCAGCGGCGGCGGCTCAGGCTACTGGAACAACAGCGTGAATCTGAGCGTGCGCTATCCGCTTTGAGCCATGGGCCTACCGAGAGGGAGCATGGCCCAGACATTTTGACGGGCTTCCAGAAACGTTCGTTGTCGACCCAAGGCGGACCGTTCTCCGCCATGATTCGAACATCTGCCTGCGCAAGTATGGGAAGCCCGATGGCCGCTGTTGACCTGCCGAAGGCATCAGCCATTGAAGAAACCCACAAGGAGTGAACATGAAATACCGCATGTCCATCGTTGCACTGGCATTGATGACCTTGCCGCTGTTGGCCAACGCGTCTTGCGATGCTGTGAAGTCCGATATCGACGCGAAGCTCAAGGCGAATGGCGTAGTCAACTTCAGTCTGGAAGTGATGTCCGCGGATCAAGCGGACAAGGGCGACGGCAAGGTAGTCGGGCACTGCGAGGGCACGAATGCCATCGTCTATTCCCGTGGGCAGTCCACGGTGAACAACGACAATGCAAACAAGACATCGGCGCCGCCGCCGCCCGCGCCGATGCGATCGGGCCAAACCGGAGGTTGATCGCGGGCCGTCTGCGTGGCTGGCCGGAATGAGGCGAGTTTCAAGGCTGTAGCCATCCTGATGCTCGCTTTCGACCCGACGATGGAGCCCATCGATGGTCGGCAGTGGATTCAGCTTCGTGGATGGGGAAGACGAAACGCCCGCACAAAGCGGGCGTTTCGCTGAGACCGATAGCGACTCCGTGTTGCTGATTCTCTCTTGCGCTGAACTATCGGATGCTCAATGGCTACAGGATCGGCGCCCCCGAAAATAAGCCACTTCTGCGAACCGTCGAAGCCCGCTCGGCGCTGCTAGATACCATCATGGCCCCAGGCAGCGGGTTGGGACCCCAAGTCAATCCGCGTTGTTTCATCAGCAGAACACCTTCAACGGTGCGATGAAGCCGTTCCTGTTCTCGATGCCGGTCAGCGTGCCACTGAAAGCTCTATCGAGCGCACAGTCACCGGAATGCGGCTCCCCTGTCCGAAGGGCGAGGCTGGTGTTATCTCGACCTGCATGGCGTAAGGATGCGTTACGCGATCCCGATGGACATGTATCGTCTGGCTGGTGGATTCCTGTGTGCCTGCGACAGCACTCGCCAGATTCAGCGGGTAGCGCTTTCCATCAATCCACAGATCCATCTGGGCGTGTTGCGGCAATGGCGTGTAAGTGACCGTACATGTGTAATCGGATGCCTTCGCGTCGATCTGCCATGTCAGCTTGTAGAGTGAGGCCGGTTCTTCATAGCCTTCCCCGTTGTAGTTGAGATAATGCGAGGCCTGTGTGGGTTGCAGGTGAAAGCTTCCGTCGCCCGCAGCGGCGATAGTCTTGGGGCGAACATGCAGGTCGCCTTTGTAAGGCAGTACAACGACAGGCATGAAAGATTCCACATGCGTGTCACCGGCGTCCGCAGCGGGCCAATGGGCGAAGCGATCCAGTGGGATGCTTGCGCCGTCGGCATCCTGCGATACGTCAACCGTGGCGTCAGGTGAGCCCAGTCGATACGCGCGACCAAGCGAGGTGTCGACCAGGCCGGGAATATGAAGCTGGTGGTCCGCCGGGGTCTTCGCCACGAACAGGTAGATCGCATGCGAGCCTACCGTCGCATAACCGAAGTCCAATGCTGTAAACGGGTGTTTGCGAGTGCCGTAGATGGCTTCGCCGTTACGCTGTAGCCACGCCCCGATGCCTTGCAACACTTGCGCTTCATACGGCACGACCGAGCCATCCCCCTCCGGGCCGATGTTGAGAATGTAGTTGCCGCCCTGGCTGACCACGCGGACCAGTCGCGCGATGTTCTCGCGAATCTTGCCAGGCAAGTCGGCTCTGGTTTGCCAGGCACGATAGCCCCAGGTTTCGGGAAACATAGATGCCGGCGCCTGCCAGGGCAGTTCCATGGCCACATCGGGCTCGCTGTTGTCGCCCATGACGGCGAAGTCGCCGCGATGGTTCCAGACGCGTCCGGAGATCATCGTCTGCGGCTGCAGCGCATGCACGGTCTGTGCGAAATGGGCGCTTTGAGCCGGCGTGGGCTTGCCCATGTCGAACCAGATCTCCGTGATGGGGCCGTAGTGGCTCATCAACTCCTTGAGCTGCGCGACATTGAATGCCTCCTGCGCGGGCGTGATCGGGTTGCTGTTGCCTTCGATGTACGTGTTTCCGCCCGGGTGGTGCCAATCGATCGTCGAATAGTAGATGCCGAACTTCAGGCCGGCCCGTGCGCATGCCTCCGCAAGCTTTTTGACGATGTCCTGGTGATAAGGCGTGCCATCCACGGCGTTGTACGGCGTTTGCGCCGTCTGGAACAGATTGAATCCATCGTGGTGCTTGGCCGTGATAACGATGAACTTCATGCCTGCCGCCTTGGCAAGGGCGGCGATGGCGTCGGCATCGAACTTCGCGGGATCGAAGCGAGCCGCCAACGCTTCGTATTGCTCGGGCGGTACCGGCGCATTCGCCAGAATCTGTTCGCTATAGCCCTTGTCCACGCGATGGCCATCCCACATGCCGCCCGCCAGCGAATACAGGCCAAAGTGAATGAACATGCCGAACTTGCGGTCCTGCCATGCGTCGATCGTGGCCGCATTTGGGCCGGGGCCCGATGGTGGTTGAGGTTCATCCAGAGGGCGTCGTGTGGCCGCCGACATGTCGGCAGCCAGGGCAGGCGTCGATGCAGCCAAGATGCCTTGCGACAACACCATCATGCTGGTCAGCAAACACCGCATGATTTCCTTCCTGTAGGACCTGTTCACCATATGCTTTCCACCTGTTGCCTTATCCAAGGAATACGTCCACCGCCGACAAACGTTCAAACCAGCGCCATGTCTCGCATCGAAGCCCGACTAACGGTTCTCTGGCCGCCGCCGACGCGTCCGTCCCGCATGGCCGAGGAAGGACGCGTCGATGGGATCATTCGACGATATTCGCCGACACGTGATACACGCGCCCACCCCAGCCATCATTGGGGAAGGAGTCGGATACCTTCAGAAACACCGGCTTGGCACCGTTGACGGCAGCGCCGAGATACGGCGTCAGGTCGACGGTACGCGCGGCCTTGTTCGAGCCGTCGGTGACGGGCTGGGCCTGTTGTAGCACGGTGATCCAATGCAGGTTGTCGACGCTGACCTGTACCAGGAACTCGTTGTCGATGACCAGGGTGACCTGTGCCGAGGCGGTATCGGCCGGGAAGGGGAACCGATAGGTGAAGTGCGCGTTGCCGTCCGCGAAGCGGTTCTGCACGCCGTTGCTCTGCGAGCCGTCGGGGTCGAACAGCCATGGATTTTCGTCGACGGTGCCGGTGTCGAAGTTGATCGTGTGCGCAATCAACACGTCGGCCTGAGTCGTGAAGTGCAAACCGGCTGCGGCCAGATTTGCGGTGACCAGGTGGTGTCCATCCGTGGCCAGGCTGGGCACGGTAAGCGTCAGCGGAATCGCGTTGCTGGCCGGATTTGCGTTGCCGCGCGGCTGCAGCGGTATCCGGGTGGCGCGTGGGGTAACGTTCCAACCGGCGGGTGCTTCCACCGAGGTGATAGCTTGCAGCGGGAAGAACCCGGTCGCCGAGGCATCCAGCTGGATGGCGATGGACGTGGGGCCCGACGCCGATGGCATGACGACGGGTTGCGCCGGGGACATGGTCGCGGCCAGTGACACCGGTGGCGTCGGCAACGGCACGTCACCGATCAGGGCGCTGAGTGCACTGGCCTGAGTACGCCAGTCGAACACGTTGGGGTGGTCGTTGCTGGTGAGTCCTGACCAGCGGGTGCCCAGGCGACCTGCGGCGTCGCGATCGCTGGCCCAGATGCTTTCGGCTTGCAGATCGAGAAAGGCGGCGTACTGGCTGTCGTGGGTGATGTCGACAAGCTCGGTCCAGTAGCGCATGAAGATGCCCTTGAACTGCTTGCCGTTGTCGTCGCAGGTCTGGTCCACGGCATCACAGGTTTCAGTCAGGACGTCATGGGTGACCAGTGCATTCGGACCGATCGCTGCATCCGCCAGTTTGCGCACGCTAGCCAGGATCTGCGGGTCCTCGGTGGCGCGCCATAGTTCAAGGCCTGCGCCAATCAGCATGCCCTGGTTGTACGTCCACACGTTCTGGCCGTTGTTGGTGCAGGCGTTGGTGAGGCCGTCGTTGACCAGATTTCCGGCATTGATCATGCCGCTGCCCTGGAACCACGCCCAGCCCGCACGGGAGCGGGCCAGCCACTGGGTGTCGCCAGGAATGCGGTTGTGCAACTCGGCGGTGAGCCGGATCCACAAGCCATTGGTGACGGCGTTCTTGTAAGTGCGTTCGGCATTCCACCAGACACCGCCACCACAGGTGGTGGTGTCCCAGTAGCCGTCCACGTAGTTGGCGATGGTGACGGCCATGTCCAGGTACTTCGGATTCCGGGTCAGGTCGTAGGCCTGCACCCAGGTCAGCGCCCACCATTCGGAGTCGTCGATAGCCCGGCTGGTGAAGTTGCCAAGCAAAGGATCGCCCGACAACACCCCTGCCGGGAACACGCCTTGGTCTTTCTCGAACGTATTGTCCAGCTGGCTCAGATAGCGACGGTCGCCGGTGCGTTGCATGTAGTCGCCGATGGTCTGCAGCGCGACCGCCGAGTTCCACCAACTGGAGGGAAACCAAGCCTTGGTGGGGTCGTAGGAAGTCATCAGTACATCGGCGGCCACGCGAGCACGGGCGACCGCCATCGAACCGTCGGCGCGCGCGTTGGCCGGGTAGGCTTGTGCGGCGGCCGTCGAGGGGAAGGCGATGGTCAGCGCCATCAGACTGGTCACAGCGAGCAGTGTTCGCACACGTATGCGTATAGCTTCGAGATTCATGATCGGAAGCGCTCCTCTCCTGTACCCACGATGGGAGTGAAGGTCATTTGCCTCCACCAGTCCGCAGCCGGATCGTGGGCGGATATCCGGCGTGGAACATGCGCGTTGAGCCGTTTAGACATCCATGCTCGCGTGCACATACACATGCCCCCTGGCGGGATCGCATTCGCCCCGCACGCTCAAACCGTTGTCTTGCACGGAGACGCCACCTTCGCGGACAACCGTGTCTTCATGTCGTGCGCACCGTGGCATCGCCTGCGCTCAGGCGATGGACAAGGCCTCGCATGCCGCGTCGCGATCAACGCGCGATACGGCCGGGGTTCTATCGACAGGCGTTGCCTCATAGCCCTGCGCTCCCCAGTCGAGTGGTGCGAAATATGCCTATTTAGATCGATCTAAATACAATATCCAAAAAAAGGCCATGACGCGATGGCCCCGATGTCCGGATGCTCAGCGATCCATGCCCGCGCCGGACTGTAACCCGCTTTTGCTGCCGGATGCTTGTTGCATTGCAAAAGCGCGGACGTGACGGTGGAAGCGCAACGTCAAGGAGAGGCATGGTCTGGATGATCTGGATCCACTTCTGGGTATCGTCACAGGAGCGGGCCCGTTTGAGGTATCGGCCGGTTTATCGCGATGATGAATTGCTGATCGAGGTGTTTGGCGATCACTGACGTGATGCCTTCCTTCCGCTCGATCTGACGCCATCGCGCGATGGCGCCGTGTGTGGATGGAGCATCTGGACCCGGTCTCTCTGGCCTGCCGTTTCAGGCACAAAAAAAGCCCCGCCGCAGCGGGGCTTTTTGCTTCACTGTTTCAGCGCCGATAGGTGCATCGGCTTGGGCGCGAAGGAGACACGCACCTGTTGATTGGAGTCTTCCCACTCCGTGTAGTAACCGAAGTCCTGATGGCCATTGTCCCAGGTGATCCGGACCGGACACTGCAGCATATGAAGTTCGGGCTCCCGCCCGGCAGCCGGTGAATAGGTCACCCGTCGTACGTCGGTCAGAAACTCAACATTGGAGACGGTTGTGACACTCCCGGCATGACCGGCGATACGGGGCAGGTCATGTTCGATTCGCTCGCTCATATCGTAGGTGTTGCAGCGGCCTGGAATCCCTTCTGCCACTTTCATGCCCGCCGCATCAGCCTCGGGTGCCTGCACGGCCGGCGAAGCCAGGGCCACGCTTGCCGAAGACATGCCGATGGCGAAGACGATTGCTATCGTTGACACGCGTCGTTGCATGCGGTCTTTGGCGCCTGTCTTTTCAGCCGGTGATGATTGTCCGTGATCCACTGGGTCCTCCTATGGGGAATGTGTCACGTGTGACAAGTTAGACAACATCATGAGCCGCCTGGCAGAGAGAGCCGCCAACCGCAGCAGATCCTCTCGCAGCTCCTCATTTCCGGGCCCGGTTGGTTCGTGGGGCCCAAAGCCTCCAACCCTTCGCCGGCCCATCCTGCCCCATAAATGTCGCCAAGTCCTGTGCCAAGCCCAGTTCACGACGTCTTCACCGTTCACCGATGGATGGGGCGACCTGTCCGGGGGGCATGGCCACCTCTTGGAATGGGATCACCTAGCGGGTGGCCGACAACGGACGTCTGCGGGTGTATGCGTTGACCGCACAGGCCGCCCTCGTTCGTCTTCGGGAGCACACACGAGGCAAGGGGGGCGAAGCGTCGCCACTGCCGGCTTCCGACACGGCTCCCTTCCTGATCCACATCACCGTCTAGGTCCGTGGCCGACAGACGCGGGTAGCACGGGATCAGGTGGATTGGCTTGAAACACAGGGCAACTATCTCGCTCTGCACATAGGTGACGCCACGTATCTGGTCCGTCAAACCATCAGGGCATTCGACACGCAACGGGATCCACAGCAGTTCGCCCGCGTCCATCGCCGGGTCATGGTTTCCCTGCACAGCATTCAGGACCTGGAGCCACTCACGAATGGCGATGCGGGACTACGCCTTCGCACGGGGCAGGTCGTACGCGTCAGTCGGAGCTATCGAAAACAGCTTGCGGAGAACTGCTCGGACGCCTGATGCGGACGTCGCGCGGCTAACAGGCGCCTGTTGCGCGTCAGCAATGGTTGGTCCTAAACCAGATCGCTACCACTCAGCACGTCAATCGGCACCGTCCGTCCGACGCGCGTGATCAAGAGGTGCTTGGGCAGTCGTGAGTTGATCGCTCTGGTGCACGCCTCGAAGTTCTCGATGGTCTCCGATACACGGATCCGCATTCCATGGCTGGCACAGAGGATGATCTGTCCACTGTCATTGCCCTGGCGATACGTGGCGCGAACAACCTCGGCGAATTCCATTCGCTTGAAGAAAAAGGCGCCCGTCCGTATGGAAGTGGCGTCAAGAATGACGCGAAAACGATAGAGATAGAGGCAGAACGAGGTGGCGGCGAGGAAGTAGGCCGCAACGACCACTTTACCGGCGAGCGGATTGGTGAGGCCGGGCTGTGCTGCCATCAGGAAGCCCAGCGCGTAGAGGCCAATGAGGCTGAAAAGCGATGTGCCTCTGGGCCACCGGTATGTCGAATACTCGCCCATCATCAAACCCATATGTGGCGCCGTGATCATGACCTCGAAGCGTCATCATTCACGGCATCGTTTGCCGAGTTCCAAAACGGGTGCGCCGTGCCCAATGCCGTGGGATACCCCTATAGGCACCTTCTGCGCCTGCATTTCAGATCTCTGAGGGGCGAGTATTTGCCCGCCATGGCCGTTTGGGAAATAACAAAATGGCAGGGGGACGTAACGCGAATGCATAAGTGGGTATTCGGGCGATTTGGCTGGCGAGCGATCGACCTGCGAACACCGTATGGACTCGTCAGGCGCACGTTGACCATCTTGTCCAAGGCCCCGTCATATCGCGTCGCCACTTTTGAGGAGAGCGAGACCACACTTCACACGTGGTTCCCATTGCCACGGAATCCTCCGCCAGATGCTTGAGGTAACCCGCATCTATCGGCAGCCGGTGGCACCTCCCATCGACATCTTCTTGCTTGGGCTGCGAAGCGCTAGGGCTTGAGGGAAGGCCAGGGTCCGCTTTCGCCGCATGGCGGACCGAATACCTGTGCCAGGGTTCAACGCTGTCTCAATCGTTGAAGGAAGGGGACGTGGCGGCACTGTCGACGCAGCATCGGTTAGTGTCTGCCCCATACCCAGACTTCCCCGTTCTCGTCCAGGGCGGCACTGCTGTTGTAACCCGCGGCGATGGCCGTGATCTTGCCGATGCCAGGCACTTTGGCGACATAAGGTGAGAAGGGTGAGGTGCGAGTAAGGTCGATTTCTGAACCGCACGAGTAGGAGCCATGTGCAGGGCGTTGCTGTCCTAATTCGCCGTCGCCATTTTCACCCCAAGCCCAGACATCACCCTCGGTGTCCAGCGCCAGTGCGTGGCGCTTCCCTGCCGCGATCGCGGTGATGTGCGCCAGGCCGGCGATACGTACCGGGGATGCCTGGTACATCCGTGCGTCGATCTTGTGCGGATCTTCACCTACTGGCTCTAAGCCTAGCTGGCCACAGCTGTTGTAGCCCCAGCCCCAGACATGGCCGTCTCTATCCAGGGCCAGGTCGAACGCGTGAAACGTCGATATCGCACGAATGGGAGGAAGTCCTTGCACTTCTCTCGGGTCAGGATTCGGATCGGAAGAAAGGAATGGGTAGTACTGATTGACGCGACCATTGCAGTAGCCGAAGTTGGCTACCGGCTGAGTACCGCCTACCGATTCAAAGAAAGGGTCCGACATATTGCCCCACGCAAAGACGGTGCCGTCCCGGGTCAATACCAGGCTATTGCGCATGCCGGCTCCAACGGCCACCGCGTTGTGAAGCCCGTCGACGGGTTCGGTGGTCCATTCGTGCAGCGGTTTGACGTCGCGACCGAGTTGGCCGCAGTCGTTCTTGCCCCACGACCACACAGTTCCATCCTTGCGCAGGAGCAGTTCGTTCCAGCGGCCCGATGCTTCCTGCGTGATCTGGTTATCGCCAAGGTAGTGGCATTGGGTTCCCCCGCCCGCGCAGGGTGGCTCTTTCAGTTTGTCGGTGGGTATGGCCCGCGCCCGGCCGGTATCCGTCACTCCAACAGCGCCAGACAAGCTGCTCGCCACGGAGAGGAGTTTCCCAGCGTCCGGCTCTTCCGCCGATTGCTTGGTGGGGAACACCTTGAATGGCTCGGCTTTCGTGCAGCTCGTGGCGCCCTGGTAATACACCCAGGCGGCGCCATCACGATCGACCGCCATCAGAACGCTTTTATGAACGAAGGCGACTGACACGATATTTTTCAGGCCCGGCACTTTCTGAGGGGGTGGTGGCAGCCAATGCGGGCAAAAATCCCGAACTGTCGCCCCGTGTTTTTGGGGCACGGTTTGCTTTGAGTGCAAGCCGCTATTGAGCGCGTAACCGAACAGACCTACAAGAATGATCGTTGCGATCAGGGCTTTGGGTGTCATTGGCCAGGGCGGAATAAGTTGGAATGAGGGGCCGAGCTCGTGCCATGTTTGTTCGCGTGCGGTTTCGCATTGCACATGGCGTCAGTCATTTTTGCAAACAGACGCTTTTCCTGTCTGGAAGAGGGCCGTGACCGGTAGCCGATGACACTGGGCCGGAGGATGTCGAGGTGGGGGCGAAGGTTGCGGCCGAAGGGCTTGAAGTCGAGTAAGGTCCGCTTTCGCCTCATAGCGGATATTTAAGCTAGTGTGCACATCCTGGCCGGATGGATACGCGGCCAACTCGCCAGCAAGGAGGAGCTGATGGCACCGAGAGTGGCAGTTCTGGTCATTTCACTGCTGTCGCTATGGGCAGTGGCTGAACCTGCCCTGGCGAAGAAGTCGGATCGGGAGCAGCCGATCAGCACGGTAGCCAAGGTGACGAACGCCTACGCCAGCCCCAACTCCGTGACCACCCTGTCCGGCAACGTGAAGGTTGTACAAGGCAGCCTTGTCGTGACAGGCGATGTCGTCCAACTCTACTTCGACGCATCCCAGCATGTATCACGTGCGGTGGCTACTGGCCGCCCTGCGCACATACACAACAGCTCGACGAGCAGAACAGGCTCATCCAAGCCGACGCCGAAACCCTGGACTACGACAACGTGCATCGTATTGCCGTGCTGACCCAGGGCGCCGTAGTAAAAATGGAAGGCCAGGGCGACGTGCACGGCGACAAGCTGACATACAACTTCGATAGCACCGAACTGATCGGGGAAAGCACCGGTGATGGCCTTGTCCATGGAACGATGCTCCCCAGGCACAGGGCGGAGCCGGATGGCGGAGCAAGCCATCCGCCCTGAAGATGGCCTGCCTGCGGATGGGCGGCGAGACTGATCCACCCACCCTTCGGTCAGGTCTTGTCGGCTTTCGATCCAAGGCAGGCATCGCAAGCTCTTGATGAATCCCCATCGGGGGCTGGTCATGAGGCAAGCGGCTGGTCAACATATTCGAGCTGAGAGCGCGGTCGATGATCAGTATCAGGGAGGCTGTGATCGTTGCCATGGATGACAAGAGTTATTTGGTCCGGGACGCTTGGCAGGCGATCAAGGCCGACCAGCGCATAAGGTAGTTGCCCCGCCCCCTGAGATGATGGTGGTGCACTGCAAGTGATGACGCCCAGAGTCAGGTTCGTTTCAAATCCAAGGAAAAGGAAACCTATGCCGTACGCGCTCACGTTTCTGCTTGATGCCAAGGATCTTCCCTCGTCTCCTCTCGATGCGGATAGCGAGACGTTCCGGGAATTCTGCAGCCAGCACGCACCTGATGATGACTATGTGGCGTACCGATACTTTGATCCCCTCGTCATGCTGAGACGATTGTCGGTGAAGCTTGGCCTGGTTGGCATCGACTACTTCCATCAGTTGTATGCCGTACTTGATGCGGATGCCATGGAAAAGGCCATCCACGATCTGGAGGCGGTGCAACGGTTTTTCCGAGAGGAGCCCGCGGAGGCTGCAGCTTTCTTGCGAGGGAGTCTTTTCAGCAGGCAGATTGTCGAGGCAATGGGCCAATCCCCACGGGATCTGGAAGAGGCCGACCCCGACAACCTGAACTTCTACCAGATGCTTCGCGGGGTGCAGACCAATCTCTATCAGATGCGCAATGCATTGGCTCTTGGCCGACATTTTGTATACGTGCTTGGCGATTCAAACCAGCATGTCACCGCGTCGATCCAGGCCGAGGGTCCGTTCGATCCTCCCTATTCGAAGGAGTATCTGCTTGAGATCGAGCGCACCCTGGAGCGGGGCGTGGATGATCCATCGCTGCCTTTCGTACCGCCAGCGCGCGATTCAAAAACCGAGTCAGACGCCGCCAAGTGGCTTCGCCAGATGGTCACGCTGATTCCCCACATGACGACGGAGATGCGCGACCCTTACGAACGGGTTGCCCGCGCCTGGTATATCAAGGGAGAGATGCGCAAAGCGGCCATTGTTTCACTCTATAGCCCGAATCTTGCGCCAGAGTTCCTTGACGCATTCGCCTTGCCATCGATGGATCTGTTGATGCAAGAGAGTGGCTTCAACGAGATCGATGACGCAGCCGCTGATGCCCTTGTGAAGAAACTTTCCACGGTTACCGCCGACGAGAGCCGAACTTTCCCGAGCTCAATCGGTGAGTGGATTGGACTGCGTTATTGCACCGGTAAGGAATGGCGCACATGGAATGGCACGGAATGGGTGCCGGCTTCCGATGCTTAAGAGGGGATGTCGGACGGAGTGTTCGAGGGCGCCATCCGTACCGGTCCAGAGGGTGAGATATCGCGCTACGTGCCTCAAGCTGACCGATTCCTCATCAAGACAGACGGCATGTCCTTGTGAAGGCTGGGTGCGTCTGCCACATCTGTCTGGAAATCCCGAATGCGGCGGCACGGATATCGAGCCATGAATCTTCCCTCTGATGCTGATGGCGATATTCCGGACGGCTTCAGCGAAGAAGTTGTTGTGGAGCAATCCGTTTCCGTGGTTTGGAGGCATCTCGTTAGCCACGACAGCATGCGCCATTGGCTGGGTGGCGATGACTATTCGGTCGAGGTGGACACGACCTGGGCCTTGGGAAGCGCGATCGTCATTCGAGGGGTGCATCATCTCCCATTCGAGAACAGGGGCGTGATCCTCGCATTCTGTCCGTGCAGGGAACTTGGCTTCACGCATCTGAGCTCGTTGTCTCGTCTCCCGGATCAGCCGGCCAGCTATACGAAGCTCAGCTTCGTACTCGAAGCTGCCGGGAACCGAACGGTTCTGAGATTCGAGGCCTCTGGATTTCCCACGATGGCCATCTATAGACATCTGCACTTCTACTGGATGGGAACGCTCGACGCCTTCAAGCGATATGTGGAGTCGGGATGATCCTCTTGCATGGATCAACTCCGCTCTCGGCGAAGGGATATGTGCGAAGCATGGCGGGGCGCCACGTCGACCATCACGCACCAGGCGACTGACACAACCTCGTATTGGCGAGCGTATCGCCCCAAAAAAGAGCGGAGCGCATAGCGCGCTCCGCTCCTTGCCTGCGACTTGCGATCACTTCTTGCCGTGGGATGCCTGCTCGATGAGCTTGGCGACGGTTTCCGGCTTCGAGACATAGATGGCATGGCTGCCGGGAACCTCGACGACGGTCGAGCCGGCGCGCTTGGCCATCATCTGCTGCGCCTGCGGAGGGATCATGTGGTCATCCATGGTGACCAGATACCAGCTCGGCTTCGACTTCCACGCGGGCACGGTCACCTGTCCGCCCAGCGCCTGGACACCCCAGGGGACTTGCGAATCCGCCATGAAGCTGGCTTCGGCGGCGGGGACGTCGCCGGCGAACGCGGCGGCGAACTTCGCGCGATCCAGGAACAGGAAGCCATCTTGCGGCGGCAGGATCGGCGGCTGCGACGCGCCCGGGGGCGGGTTGGCGATCAAGCTCTGGACCGACTCTCCCGTATCGGGGGCGAAGGCGGCGATGTACACCAGGCGCTGCACCTTGGGGTCGTTGCCGGCTTCGGAGACCACCACGCCGCCGTACGAGTGGCCGACCAGGACGACGGGGCCGTCCTGCTGGGCAATGGCGCGCTTGGTGAAGGCGACGTCATCGGCAAGCGAGGTCGTGGGGTTCTGGACGATAGTGACGTTGTATCCGTCCTTCTTGAGGATGTCGTAGACCTTCTGCCAGCCGGAGCCGTCGACGAACCCGCCGTGCACGAGCACGACATTCTTGATGGATTCCTGCGGCTTGGGGGCGACGGCACCGGCGGCGTTCGCCGTGGATGCAAGGGCCATGGCGGTCAGGGCGGCAAGGCCAAAAGCTTTGATGTTCATCAGATTCTCCAGAGGTTGTTTGACGAAACGAAGCGGGGACATACATCGCGGGGGGAGGACGGATCGTGCGGTCGACCTTGAGGCGAAGCTTGCGCGCCGGGATTTGCGCGCACCATCGGTTGAATGACCGAGGCCTTGGCGAGGCCGCTGCCGCTATGCTCCCCATCCATGAACATGTCCCGATCTGACGCAGAGGTTTCGGCCGTTGCCCTGCTTGACGTGATCCGATCGATCGCGTTCGTGGGCGATCTCGCCATGGGGCAGCCCATCGACCATTCCCCGCGGGTGGCCTGGTTGGCCGGGCGACTGGCCAGGGCGGCGGGCGCCGACGAGGTGGCCTGTACGGAGGCCACAACCGTCGCGTTGTTGCGTTGGTCCGGCTGCACCGCCAATGCGCCCGAGTTCGCCCGCCTGGTCGGTGACGACGTGAGCGGGCGAAAGGCGCTGCTCGCCATCCAGTCATCCAGTGGCGGCTTCCGCGCTGGCACCAAAGGCAATGGCTCTGCGTTTCACTCGTTATCGCGCATTCACTGCGAAGTCTCCGGGGATATCGCCAAGGAGCTGGGTTTGAGCGAAGCAGTGCAGTTTGCGCTGCGTCATTTGTTTGAAAGCCACAACGGCGCGGGTGCTCCGGATGGCCTGCAGGGCGAACAGATTCCGTCCTCTGTCTACATGGCTTCGCTTGCTGGCGACCTCGACATCTTTCATCGCCTCTATGGCCTCGAGCAGGCATGCGAACTCATGGGGCAGCGCGCCGACGTGTTGTATCCCGTCGGCCTCGCATCGCTGATCATCGAGAACGCTTCGCGCTGGCTGGCCGAGCTGGAAAACGACCCGACGTTGTCCGGCGCGTGTTCGCTCGACGCGATGTTCGCCGGTCGTACAACGTCGTTGGAAATACTGGCCGACATCATCGACCTGAAACTGCCGTGGATGACCGGGCATTCGCGGCGCGTGGCGCAACTGGCGAGAAACGCCGCGATCGCGCTTGAGCTGGACGAGGCCCGCCAGCAGAAGGTGTACCGGGCGGCCCTTATCCACGGCATTGGCCGCGCCGCCGTACCGAACATGGTCTGGAATACCCCAGGCAAACTGATGGAGCCGGAGTGGGAGCGCGTGCGGCTCGTTCCTTACTGGACCGGGCGGGCCGCGCGACAACTCGGCAGCCTGGCGGGTGAGGTGGAAATCGCCTCGTACGCCTACGAGAGGCCGGATGGCTCCGGGTACTACCGTGAGGTCAAGGCCGGGGGAATACCTATCGAAGGGCGCATCCTGTCCGCCGCAACCGTATTGGCCGCGTTAGGTGCGCCGCGTCCGTGGCGAGACGCCTTGGACGCCGCCGCCGCAGGGACGCTGATGACGACGGAAGCCGCCGCCGGCCGCCATGATGCGGATGTTGTCCGCGCACTCTTGAAGGAACCCCGGGCGAACAGGAGCAAACCGGTGGCTGCACCGGTGACCGCGCTTCTGACTCAGCGAGAGCGGGACGTCTTGCGCTGGATCAGCCTCGGTGCGAGCAACAAAGAGGCTGCTCGCAAGCTGGCGATCAGTCCAAGTACCGTGCGCACCCATGTTGAGAGCGTGTTCCGCAAACTCGAATGCACCACCCGTGCGGCGGCTACGCTGAAAGCGACGCAACTTGGCTTGCTGTAGATGGCCAACGCCGACACGTGGTCCTGATCCATGTGTGCGCGCCAGCAAGCTTTGCTGTCTGCCTTCCTTTCCGGTCGCGTGCAGTTGAGCCGCGTCGACTGACTGGGGGCCATTCGCTCTAGATGGCAGGCACTCCGCGCTTCATTTGTGCGACCACTTTGGGCCCGAAGTGGGCATCGCGGTATGCCACTTGTCTGCCACTCGTCATGGTCTCAGGCCGTGATGGCTGCGGGTATGATTCCGTGGCCACATTCCGCGCCCATAGAGCGGGCCTGACCTTGTGCAAGGTCGATGGGCATCGATGATTTCATCACGGCACTGCATGAACTCAACAGGAGGTCAGCGTGTACCCCATGAAATTGAACGTATCGACGTTTGCGATCCCTTTGGTTTTCGCCCTAGCGTCATTGACCGGTTCGACGGCATCGCATGCAGCGGGTGACGATCCAGCAAGTTCCACTGCCGTGTTCAACGCGCCGCAACGGGACGGGTCACACGATTTCGATTTTCTTATCGGCGACTGGAAAGCGCATGTCCGCCGCCTGCCTGATCGCCTGAACAACTCCACGGCCTGGGACGAGTACGACGGCATCTCCAACCACCACAACTTGCTCGATACCAACGCAAACTTCGAGCAGTTTGACGTGACGAGTCCGGACAAGAAGTTGCACATCAAGGCGCAGACCATGCGCATGTACAACCCGGAAACGCATCAATGGAGCATCTACGGCCTGGATCTGGACAAAGGCGAGCTCGATGCCCCGGTGATCGGTGAATTCCACGGCAATCGCGGTGAGTTCTACAACCACCAGCCATGGCGGGGTCGCGTGATTCTTGTGCGCTGGATGTGGTTGAACGTTTCGCCGAAGTCGGCACGGATGGAGCAAGCGTTTTCTCCTGATGGTGGCAAGCATTGGGAAGTGAACTGGATCTGTGAGTTGTCGCGTTAGACAGCTCACTCGGACGGCGCCCTGGCATTCATTGCTTTCGTAGCTTCGGAGCAGAATATGGATAGGCAGATGGTTCGTCGGTTGCGTTTCGGCGTTGCAGGTCTCGTGCTGATCGCCCCTCTGGCGATGACGGCCATGGCGCAGTCACGCGACGGCTCGCACGATTTTGATTTCGAGATCGGCACCTGGAAGACCCATGTGTCGAAGCGGGTTCATCCGCTGAGCGGGTCCAACGTTTGGGCGCAGTACGACGGAACTTCGGTCGTAAGCAAGGTTTGGAACGGACGCGCCAATCTGGTGGAGCTCGAGGCGGACGGGCCGCAAGGCCATCTCGAGCTCGCCTCCTTCCGTCTCTACAATCCACAGGCGCACCAATGGAGCCTGAATGTGGCGAGCAGTCGCGGTGGTGCGTTTGGCACGCCGACCGTTGGCGAGTTCAAGGATGGTCGCGCCGAGTTTTACGATCAGGAGACGTTCAACGACCGCACCATCCTGGTGCGGTTCGTGATCTCCAACATCAAGGCCGACTCATGTCACTTCGAACAGGCTTTTTCCGCGGATGGCGGGAAAACCTGGGAGGTGAACTGGATCGCCGACGATACTCGCGTGGACGTTGCTGCTCCTCGGCCATCAGCGCAGACAGCGCAAGGTCCGTAACGGGCCTGCTGAAGCTTGGGCCAGATCTTCCCGGCATGGGGAGATGTTTTCGTCGTTCTGGCGAAATGCGTCCGGAGCGGCTTTGGTTTTCCCGACATTTAGGTGAGGCGTATCACGAAAGCGTGGACGGGATGCGTGCGCCTGTTTGGTTGGCCTTGTAGTACGTACGCTGAGATGTACGCTTCAACTGTCGGCAGGCATGACGTACCGGTGCGCGTCTCATGACGTAGACGATGCCGGGGCGGTCTAAAGGGGGAGGGGAGTGGACAACTCGATCGAATTCCATGCGCTTCCCGGCGTCGCCGCCGGCCGTGCGCGAGGTGGTCGCGACACCCAGCAGGACGACCTGCTCTGTCTTCATGATCCAGCGACGCAGGCCTATCTCTTGGTGCTGGCTGATGGCATGGGAGGGGACGGTGCGGGCGAGCTCGCTTCGCAGGGCGTGGTCGAATCGGCGCGTCGTTTGTGGGAGCAGGGCGCATGGCGCGATCAACCGACGTCGCTGTTCCTGGAATCGGTGTGCCAGGTGGCGCACGCCGAGCTTCGCCACCGTCAGCAGCATCTGACCAGTGGTTCGCCCCATTCCACCGTGGTGGCCCTGTTGGTCAGGGACCGTCGCATCGCCTGGGCCCACGTGGGGGATAGCCGGCTATACCGCTTTCATGGCCACCAGTTGATCGGGCGCACGGAGGACCACAGCCTGGCCCAGCTCAGGCATCGGCGAGGCGAGATCTCCGAGGACGAACTGGCCACTCATGACGACCAGCAGTTGCTGCTGCGCGGCCTGGGTGGGCCCGATCAACCGGTGGTCGAACACGGCAGTGGCGAGCTGCACCACGGCCATGCGTTCGTCTTGTGCAGCGACGGCGCGTGGACGCAGTTGAAGGACGAGGAGCTTGGGCGTTTCGTCCAGCGCCGCGATCAGCAGGCGTCCGTTCGGGAAGCCATTCATCTGGCCGTCGAACGGGGCGGTGCGAGCGGCGACAATGTTTCGCTGATTTTTGTTCGCCCGCCGGTCGGTGGGTTCTGGCCTTCCTTATGGCAGGCGGTATTTTCAGGTCGGCGGCGGGGCAAGACGCCGGCAACCATGCAGGACGAGGTATGAGTTTGATCGTTGCAGTTCGTTCCAAGCTGCGTGTTGCGCGATGCGTGGCACCGGTTCTATGCCTCACCATGATGTTCGGCGCGGCCGGCTGCAGTCAGGTGGGGGCGCTCAAGTCCAAGATGGGCAATGCCTTCAGCCGGACGCCGACCGCTACCGACACGCAGGCGGCTTCCGCACCAGACACCGACCAGCCCCTGAGCCTGAGCGCCATCACCGGCACCTATCTGCTTCAGGGCCGTTATGCGGAAGGTGAGCAACAGCTGCGCCGCTATCTGGCCAAGTATCCGAATGATCGCGCCGCGCAGAACTTGTTGCGGCAGCTCACCGTGGATCCGAAGGTGGCGCTTGGCGCGGCGTCGCGCAATTACGTCGTGCAGCCGGGCGACAGTTACAGCACGTTGGCCGCGCGCGATCTGGGCGATTCCAATCAGTTCTTGTTGCTGGCGCGCTACAACGGCTCGACCAATCCTTCCGCACTTCGCGTGGGCGAGACGGTTCACCTGCCGACGACGGCCGCGCGCGGCACGGCGTCGGGCAGTGCATCGGCGCGAAGCAGCGGGCGGAACGTCGCGACCATGGTTGTCACGCCAGCAACGCCTCCGGATGCATCGTCATCCGATGAATCGCCCGCGGTGAAAGCCCAGCGGTTGCAGGCACAGAGCACGGCTTTGCTCAAACAGGGACAGAAGGATCAGGCGCTGGCGCGTCTTGATGAGGCGCTGACGCTGGATCCGCATGTGAAGCCGGCAGGTGATCCTGCCGTGCGTACACCCTTGCTGGCTTCGTATCACGAGCGCGCGGTGGTGCTTTATCGCGACCAGAAGCTTGATCAGGCCATTGCCCTTTGGGATCGCATCCTCGCGGTTGATCCCGGTTATGAGAGGGCCGTGATTTACCGTGCGCGTGCGTTGGAACTGCAGCGGCGCCTCAAGCAGATCTGAGGCGCGCCCGCGCTGAGTTTCGGCGTCATTCCACCGGCGGCGATACGACCAGCGTCGGTTGCGCGGCGCGCTGCGCCGGCGGGCCGTGCCGTGGCGAAGCATCGACGGGATGACGGGATTCCAGTGCGCTGGTCATCAGGTTGAACGAGGCGAACAGCTGTCCGAGTTCGTCGCGACGCGCGAGGCGAATGCGGTGCCGGTATTCACCCCGCGCGACACGCATCAACGCATCGCTGAGCATGGCCATCAAAGCCAGCGGTTGGCGGAACAACCAGTAGGCCGCGCCCACCAGCGCGAGCAATGTCACCAGCAACACGGCGATGATCACGCCCAGCGTGGTCCGCTGCGCGGCCACCAGCGGCGCGTTGCTCACACCCAGGCGCAGTTCGCCGACCGTCTTGTCCTGATAGCGGATGGGCACATCGAACACCATCATGTCGTCCAGGCCCACCGGGTGCCCGAGGTAGCGCTTCACGTCAGGAAAGGAAGCCAGCGGCTGGGCATCGCCGGCATCGGCAAGCGGCTGGCCCCTGTCTGACGATCGCGTACTGGCCACCACCTGGCCCTGGCGATTGGCGATGGCGAGGTAGTGGATCTGCTGATTGCGCGCGACGTCCTGCACCAGCGCGCGGGTGGCTGCTTCATCGCCCAGCAACAGGTTCTCCGCCGATTCGTTGGCCACGATCAGGCCCAGCGAGCTGCCGAAGTCGGTGGCCAGGCCGTTCACCGCGATGTTCTGCTTGGCGTAGATCCCGGCCAGCCCCAGCAGCAGCACCAGGCACAGGGTGGCGCCAAGCGTGCCGATCCAGCGCAGGCGCAAGGAGATGATGCGGGTGGCAATGGGCGTTTCGTGGGTGCGCTCGTATTCGCGGCGCGCCATGCGCAGATCGTTGATGACTTCCGCGCCGGACTGATAGCGGGCTTCAACGGTAGGCGCCAGCAAGGTGCTGATCACCTCCGTCAGCAGCGTGGGGGCCGCGGGATCGAGTGGCGCAACCACTGGATGCGGGTGGCGTTGTCGCTCGCGAATCAATTGCTTCACGTCCGGCATGTCCGGCCAGGGCAGCTTGCCGGTGATCAGCCAGTGGAGCACCACGCCCAGCGAAAACAGGTCGCTGCGCTCGTCCGCGGGTTCGCCGCGCAGGCGTTCGGGAGCCATGTACGCGGGCGTGCCGCCGATCTGTTGGCTTCCGGTGCGTCCCTTCTGGCGTGCGCGTCGTTCGGCGATGCCGAAGTCGCTGAGCTTGGCGTAGTGCCAACCGTCCGCGAGCATGATGTTTTCAGGCTTCACATCCTGATGGATGATGCCTTGCCCGTGCGCATGATCGAGGGCCGCGGCCATCTGCGAGGCCAGCTCGATGGCCATCGACAGTGGCGGTAGGCCTTCGCGTGCGACAAGACTGGCCAGCGTGTCGCCCGGCAGGCGTTCCATCGCGATATACGGGCGCCCGTCGTCGGTTTCTCCGCTGTCGAAGATGGTGACGATGTTGGGATGCACCAGTTGCCCCGATGCTCGCGCTTCCAGCAGCAGGCGACGATCGGAAGCGGCATCGGAGGCGGCGTCCCGATGCAGGCATTTGATGGCCACCGGCCGGTCAATGCCGGGATCGTAACCGGCATAGACCACGGCCATGGCACCTTCGCCCAGGATGCCGTCGATGCGATAGCGACCGATATGGCGCGGCAGCTCGGGTTTGTCCACGGCGTTCAGGACAGCCACCACCACAGCGCTGCGCCCAGCGCCGCCAACGCAAGCACGCCCGTCAGTACGATGATGCCGGCAGGTTTGCGGGCGTGCGACTCGCGCGTCAGGAATACGAACTCCACCTGGCCGAAGCGGATGCGGTCGCCATGCTTGATGCTCGCCTCGTGGACGCGCCGGTCATTGACGAACGTGCCGTTTGTGGACAGCGTGTTCATCACCACGTAGTGGCCCTGCTGATTGATGATCCAGGCATGCGCCGAAGAAACGCTAGGCTCGTTCACCACGATATCGTTGTCGTCGCGGCGACCGATGGTTTGTCGGCCGGCACGCAGGGAGAAGCGATGGCCTTCGAGGCCGGCAGTCGTGCCCTGCAGCACCGGTTCGCGCTCGTTGGCGTGCCCGTGGGACGAGGCTCCCGCCTCGGCGGCCCATTGACTGAGCTCGCCGCTGGAAAATAACTGCGTCCCCTGTGAGCCGGCGAGGCGCCGTGCGGATGTGGCAGACGGGGTATGGCGGGGGTTTTCCATCGAACGCCTTGGCTGAAGAATCGCGCGAACCGTAAAGCTACCGAATCGGCCAGAGGTGCACAAACTTGATGTCACGGCGGAATCTTGCCGCTTTCCTGGACCTTGCACTGTGCTCGGGTACGTATTTGGGCATGGGCAGTAGCGGGTTACGCACGCATTCGGCCGCAAGTGAGACTTGCCCCTGCGGAAACGAAAAAGCCGAGGGGCATGAGCCCCTCGGCTTTTGCTTTCATCGCATGCAGCGCGCGGCTGCCTGGAGCGATCAGTTCGACTCGGTGAACTGGATGTAGGGCGAGGCGCCGCCCATTCGGCGAAGCTG
>Ga0209759_1000451_pt1 | contig 47569 bp, 39 predicted proteins | sample AraplaCL_Col_mMS_FD_184261 | JGI IMG/M metagenome (GOLD analysis project Ga0209759, IMG submission 184261) | Arabidopsis root microbial communities from the University of North Carolina, USA - plate scrape CL_Col_mMS (SPAdes) (version 2) | ecosystem: Host-associated > Plants > Roots >...
ACATCCAGAACGGTGACTGGTGCGATCTTGGCACCGCATTGAACACAACGGCAAGCGATCACTGGCTGCAATGGGGTCTCCGAAACTCTGATAGATTCAGAGCGGAGAAGCTTTTTTGTGTTGACTCGGGCAGCGAAATGGTGCCCCCTTTAGCCATACCGAGTATTGGCAGCAAAGTCCGGGGTTAAAGATTACTGCATGGATGGCTGGTTTTCTTCGGTGGGTTCTTCCTGCTGTCGGTATTGAGCCGCGAACTGAGCGGGCGGGATGCGCCCGCAGCTGCTATGCGGACGAACCTGGTTGTAGTCACGTCGCCAATCGGCAATAACCTCACGCGCCTCGACCAGTGTCGTAAACCAATGCTCATTGAGGCACTCGTCGCGAAACTTGCCGTTGAAGCTTTCGATGTAGCCGTTCTGCATGGGCCTTCCTGGTTCAATCAACAGATGTTCGATGTGGTGGTGCTGGCACCATGCGATGAATGCGCGACTGGTAAATTCCGGGCCATGATCCGTGCGTACCGCACGGGGATAGCCACGAAAGCATGCGGCCTGATCCAATAAACGCGTCACGTAGGCGCCGCTGCATACTCATTGCGGAGAAAAGAGTAGCGAATCGGCCGGGTCGAATCGAGCCGCGCGCAGTCAAGCGACGACCTAAACCTTTCCCGCTACTCACTCGTCCGAAACATGTCGCACGCGAACATGTGCGGCGGCATGGTCATCCAAAAAAGCTAAAGTAAGTGCCATTCACCTCCGGCCCTTATCGCGGGGCCCCTTATTGCGGCCCCTTATCGCCGAGACCCAACGCTTCGCGGGTACACGTCCTGCACATCAGCATAAAAACCTGGGAAAACCTCAGACTCTAGCCCCTCATTACTCCGCCCTGGTTCTTCTTTGATCCCGCTCTGCTTTAATTCATCTCCCCTCTTTGTCGCGCCGATAAAATTATGTCTTTTATTTCCTTCTTACTGCCAGAGCAATCTACAACGGCGTCTTTTATATTTTCGCCCGAAATAGATATGCAATAAACGGCCTTCATCGTCGGATTGAGTTGACCATTCACCCTAAGATTTTTAATAATATCATCGGATTCTTTTTTATCCATTCGAATTAGCGCGATTGCCATATAGAAGCTCGAAAGTGGAGCATTAGCCAGACGCAGATCATGCGCAACCCTTGCAGCTTCGTATAAAGATATCGCATCCATCTTTCTGTGACTCGTTATATACGAAGTAGACTTGTTAAGAACAGACCAAGCGCAGGGATTAACATTGAGCCCCATAGATTCTCTGCAGGCTTTTGAAAAAAAGTCCAGCGCCCTACGATCACCATCCAGAAACATTCTGGAAAATGTCTTTGCAGCCAGATACTGAGCCGAATAATCGGAATTAGCATCTTCATCAATGCTCAATAATCTCTTATAATCCTCACCCAAGCCCAAGGAAAAATTCTCTCCTTGCAAGGCGGCGGCATAGATTGCATATTGCCCAAGAAGATAATTGGATCGGTTAAAATTATACGACGACAGTTTTTTTGCACTCTCTAGGGCCTTATCAACATCTCCCCGCTCGAAATAGGCGACCGATGCAGCCTCCTCGTGTGAGGCCGCCACCTTCCTATCTACGCAGGAAGATAGCAGAGGCACACTTAGAACAAAAAAAAGTAGAAAACACGTCCGCTTCATCTGCCCTCCCCTTAGTGAATCCCGCGTTGCACACCGATAAAGAACGGACTTTGCTGAGTTATCGCACGATTACCCCATCCGCCGTCACCCGGTTGATTCTGCGTCACTGAGTAAGTGTAAATATTCCTATTGGGGTCATAGTAAACATCAACCTGACCTGCACTTTGAGAAAGCTTATAGGTGGCCACCGTGAAGCCTATACCTGATTCGATCAGCTCCAATTCGTCTGCTGCATTAGCCGTGGCTTCACTTCGGCCTTGCATTTCTTCGTTTGGATAATTAGAGGGACCAGGAAACTCGGAGGAAACATACCCCGGGGGATAACCTCCATTGCTGCTTGCGTTGTTAACGGCCGCGTACTGAAGAGCCTGAGAAGCGGCGTTGGCGATTCCCTGCTGAATGTTGACAGTACCGATTTTTACCCAGGACGGGTCGACAAACATCTGACCACCCCCAGTATCCGGCCCGACTTGCTGCCCACCATAGTCATAAGGATTATTGGGAACAAAGTGCGATGCGTCCTGATACTGCGAAGGTATCATGGCCTCCGCCAGTTGCCCAGCTCCGGCAGAACTGGCTGCAAAAAGCGCCCCGGAGCTACCAGGAATCACCAGACCGTCCTTCATCAAGGCGTTATTGGAAGCGCTTGCAAGCTGACTGAAGCCATTCATATCGAAATTCAAGCCAGCATTTGTCATTTCCGCTTGCACCTGTCCTGCATAGGCGAACGCATTAAGCGTTCTATCTGAATAGTCCATAGTCGCCTGAGAAGCCCAATAGTTGGCATTTGCCTGCGCATTTTGTGTGGCCGCATAGTACGTGTTCTGCGCGATCGCTTTTCCAGCTTGTGCAATGACGTCTTGAGGAACACCATTCCACTGCAGCAATGCTAATGCAGTACTCGCCTGCTGACCTGTTTCGTCAATCCAGTATAAATTTGTTGGGTCGGTTTCGTTACCCCAGATTGCAGCGTTTTGCTGATAGTTGTAAGCACTATCTGCCAACGGGTCACTTTCCGCCAAGATCGCGGGAGGCGTTGTAACGCTGGACGAATATTTTACGCTGGGGTCCATCAACGACTGCCCGTCACCATTGAACGTCGGCGTGGTAGTGCTCGCAAAATCACCCCAACTTGGCGAACCCAGTTGCGAGTTAGCGTCGATCCAATCCTGTTCTTCTAAGCTAACCTGAGGATCTGAAAAGCCGTTCGAAGTCGTACCCAGACTGCTGCCTACCACGCCGGCCAGCGACGTTGTTGCCGTCGTAGCGACGGAGGGCAACGTGGCGCCTGTATCATTCTCCTGACCAAGCTGCGTATTGAGCGTCGCCACCGTCGCCTGTGCGTCCTGCACTTGCCCTTCGGCCACCGTCACCTGCGTGTTGGCGGTCTGCGCCGCGTCGCTCGCTGTTTGGTACGCTGTCTGCCATTGCTGGTAAAGCGACTGGTCTTGCGTCGCCGTCGCTGTGAACTGGGCATATTGCGTTTGATCGGTGTTGTACTGCGCGTCCAGGCTGGTGTACTGCGCGTTAGCGGTCTGGTAAGCACTGTCCAAATCCTGCCATTGCGCCAACGTGGAAGCGTCGATGCCCGTCATCAGCGAACCGTCCAGCAGCCCGCCCAGGCTGTTCCACCAGTCGCTGCTTCCATCATCACTAGCATCGCCAACACCGGTGCCTGCCGTGCCCAGGCTGTACGAAGACGACACGCTATTGGGATCGCTTGGATTGCCGAAGCCCGTGAAGTTGCTTAGCGGGGAGCTGCTTACGCCCGAGTCGTTTCCGCCATCCGACGACTGCGGATCTCCGCTGGTGAGTCCGACGCTTCCGTCGTTCTGGCCCACAAGTTGCCAGGCTGAGCTGGCCGCAGAGTTGCCTACCCCTGGCAGGCTGACACCGCCACTGCCGCTATCACCACCACTACTGCCCCCAATGTCATTACCAGGGTCCGCATCGCCAAAGAGGCCGCCGCCGCCACCAGCATTGCCAGTGATGGGGCCACCCCCATGCATACCCATGTCACCGCCGTCATGACCGCCACCGCCGTTGCTACCGCCGTCGATGGCCCCTAGTGAGTAGCCCCTGCCCTTCAGCTGCCGCAACAAGTCCGATGCCTGCGTCAGCGCATGCTGCCTGGCGGCATCCATCGTTCGCGCGGCGGCCTGATCCAGCAATGCCTGTTGTTGGGCTTGCGCGGCTTGGTCTTGCGCTTTTTTCACGCTTTCCGCGGCGTCCGATGCAGCCTGCTTCGCCTTGGCCGCCTTGTCCGCCTGCTGTGCCGCAAACGCTTTCGCCTGCTCTTCGTTCGCTTGCTCCAGTTCCACTTCCCGCTGTTGCGCCTCGATCGCCGCCACCGTCTGCGCAATCGCCGATTGCTGGTTGAAGATCGCCTCGATCGAGGTGGCCACCAGCTGCGCCACCGTGTACATCGCGCTGGCGCCGCCGCTGATGTCGGCCGCCGCCGAATACGGCTGATACGTGTCGTACGCGTTGGCGCTGGTGGTCACTTGCGGGATCTTCAGCTGCATCCCCGCCGGCAGGCTGGCCGTGGGCGACAGGCCGTTGGCTTGCGCCAGGATGTAGTAGTAGTTGCTGTCGCCGTAGATTTCCTGGGCCAGCGATTGCAGCGTATCGCCCGCTTGCACGGTGTAGCTTTGCATGCCCGTGCTGCCGTTGCCGAAGCCGCCGCTGGTGCTCAGCACATTGATGGTGCCGGCGGTATCGATGCTGCCGAGCTGGTTCTCGTTGACCGATTCGTAATAGGTGGTGGTGGTGCTGCCGTTGCTGGTGGCGCTCTTTTGCAGCAGCTGACCGCCAGAGGTGTACGCCATCACCTGTGTCTGGGCCGCACCATTGGCCGTGCCGGTGGTGCTGGCCAGTTCGCCCAGGTCGTTATAGGTGTTGTTGGTGGTCACCGTGCTGCTGCCCGACGTGGGCACCTGCGTGGTGGTGGCCAGCAGCAATCCGTTTTGCTTGATGTAGGCGTTCTGATTGCCGACGGTGCCCGCCGTCGGCGTGGCGTTGAGCACGGTACCGCTGCCGCCGGTGATGGTGTGGTAGCCCAGCACGTTGCCATCGGCGTCGTAGCCGTAGCCGCTGGCGGCGGCGTAGCTGTTTTCGGTGTACAGGTACAGCGCGCCATCGGTGGTGGCGCCGACGGTGGGTAGCGAGGTAGGGGCGGTCTTGTCCTGCGTGGCGTAGGCGCTGGTGCTGACGTTGCCCGCCCCGTACTGGTTGATGAGCGCCTGCGCGGATTCCTCCGCATACTCGCTCTGGTCGATCAGCTCGCCATCCTTGTTGTAGGTATAGATGGTGTCGGTACGCACCCAGCCGGCATCGCTGAAAGCGCCCGATGCGGTCGTTTCCACACTGCCGGGCGCATTGAAGATCACGTCCTGGATCAGGCGCCCGTCGGCGTCGTAGCTACGGCTTTCGTATTCGCCGAATGTGCTGCCACCCGGCGCCGTGGTCTGCACCATGGCAAGCTGGTCCAGCGGGTTGTAGTAGTTCTTCTGGATGATCTGGCTGCCGGCACTGTTGTAGGAGGTGTATTGAATGACGTTGCCGGCTGCGTCATACACATTCGCGCCCGAGTTGGTGTTGCCCTGGTTGGCGATGATGGTGCCGCCTTGCAGGCTGCCATCGGCGACCAGCACGCGGTTGTCGGCGTCGTAGGTGAACCAGTCGGCCTGGATGTTGGGCGTGGCGGCGGGGGTGGACTGCGTTGTCTGGGCCTGGGCGGCTTGCACGGCCGGTTTGGCGATCACCTGTTTGCTCGACCCTACGTCGTCGATCGTGAAGGTGAGGCTGTTGGACAGGCCCGTCGTATCGGTTGCCGTCAGTTGGATGGTGAAAAGCCGATCACTCGTGCTGGTATTGCCGGGCACCAACCCGCTAAAGGTCTGTGTCGAGGGATCGAAATTTATCCACGACAGCAGTGCGTTGCCGCTGGCCATCTTGGCCGTATAGGTCAACGCTTCCCCTTGCGGGTCGCTGAATTGCCCGGACGCATTGATATTGAAGTAGGCCGAGGGGCCGGACAGATAGCTGTACGTATTGCCATTGATGGTACCGACGTATCGCGGCGGCGAGGCAGCGTTGACGGTAATCACGAACGTCGTCGACGCGGCCGGCCCATCGCTGGCGGTCGCGGTGTACGTGACCGTATAGCTGCCGGACCCGGTTGGCGTGCCGCTGAAGGTGCGCGTGGAGGCATTGAAGCTGATGCCGGCCGGCATGCCGCTGGCGCTGTAGCTGATGGCGGCGCCGTTCGCATCGCTGGCCGAGGGTGCCTGGTAACTCCACGCCGCGCCTTGCTGTGCGGTCTGATTGGACGGGTTGCCGGCAAACACCGGTGTCGCGGCAGGCACGCTGATCGTGAACTGCTGCGAGGCCGCCGCGCCCGAACCCGTGGCAGGCGTTGCTGTATACGTCACCACCCAGGAGCCCGCCGCCGTCAACGACCCGCTGAACGTGCGCGTGGAGGCATTGAAGCTGATGCCGGGCGGCAAATTGGTCGCCGTGTAGTTGACGCCATAGCCATTGGCATCCGTCGCCGCCGGTGCCTGGTAATTCAGCGTGCCGCCGGGCTGCACGGTTTGGTTGCTGACGCCGCCGGTAAATACCGGCGCGACATAAGACACGGTGATCGTGAAGCTGGCGGAGACTTTCGTGCCCGCGCTGGACGTAGCCGTATAGGTCAACGAGTAGGCCCCGCCTGTGGATGGCGTACCGCTAAAGGTACGCGTCGACGCATTGAAGCTGATGCCCGGCGGCAGGTTGCCGGTAACACTGTAGCTGACGCTGTAGCCGTTGGTATCGGTGGCGGCGGGTGCCTGATAGCTCCATGCAGCACCCGGGTTGACCGTCTGATTGCTGAGCGAACCACTGAACACCGGATTGACCGTGGGTACAGTCACCGTGAACGTACCGCTGACACTGTGCCCCAGCGCGTCCATCGCCGTGACGGTGACGTTGTAGCTGGCCGGCAGTGTCGGCACCGGCGCGGTGCCGCTGATGACGCCGGTGGTGCCGTTCACGCTCAGCCAGCTTGGCAGGCCCGTCGCGGTATAGGTGAGGCCCATGCCCAGCGGATCGGTGAAGTTGCTGCTTACGTTGTAGCTCTGCGCCACGCCGGGCGAGGCCGTCTGCGCACTCAACGCCGTGCTCAGCGCCGGGTTGCCGGCGGTCAGCGGGATGGGCGTGGCGGCGACGGGCGTGGTGCTGGTGCCTTGGGCGTCGTACGCACTGCGCGTGAACACCGCACGCCGATTGCCATCGGCATCGTAGACGTACACCGTGCGCATGGTGGCGGACGTCCCCGCCCCGTTCTCGTCCGTCACTTCCTGCAAACGGTTATGGCTGTCATAGCCGATCACGATCTGCGTGCTCACCGCATTGCCGCCGCCATCCTGCGTGCTGATGGTCTCCAGCGTTTCGTTGCCGTTGGCGTCGTAGCCGTAGCTGTAGGTGGAGGTGACGGTGCTGCTGCCGCTGGTCATGGCGTCGGTCAGGCTGGCCAACGCGCCATCGGCGTCGTAGCTGTAGGTGAGCGTGGAGGTGGTGGCGCCGCTGGGGCCGGTCGGCGTCCAGTTGCTGGTTTCCTTGGTCATCAGGCCGGAGTTGGCGTCGTAGGTGTAGGTGTACGTCGCGCCGCTCTCGTCGGTGTGCGTTTGCGCCTGCTTGAAGTAGTTGTAGGTCCAGCTTTGCGTATAGCCGTCCGCATCGGTCTGCTGGATCAGGTTGCCGTTGACGTCGTAGACGTAGCGGGTGGTTTCGTTGAGCGGCGTGGTGCTGCTCAGCACGCGATGTTGGCTGTCGTAGCTGTATTGGATGCTGTTGCCCAGTGCATCGGTGGTCTGGATGCGGTCGCCGTTGGCGTCGAGGGTGTAGGTGTTTTGGGTGACCAGCGTGCGCGCGGTGCCGTTGGCGTTGAGCTGGAAGTAGCCCTGCGCGATGACCTGGTTGAGGTTGTCGTAGGTGGTGACGGTGATGTTGGCGAGTGTGCCGGTGGCGGTCTGCACCGGCGGTGTTTCGGTGGCCACCGCGCGGCCCAGGGCGTCGTAGGCGGTGGTGGTGGTGGCGCCGGTGGCGTCTTTCACCACGGCCTGGTTGCCGGCGGCGTCGTAGGTGTAGAGGGTGACGTTGGCGTTGGCGTCCGTGCTCTGCGTCAATTGACCCTTGACGTTGTAGGCCCAGCTCTGGGTCGGGCTGCCCCAGCTGTACACACCTGCAGCGGAAACCACCAGCACGTTGGCCTGCGTTTCTTCGATCAGGTGGTTCTGGCTGTCGTACTGGTAGGTGGTGGTGTTGCCATTGGCATCGGTCTTGGCCGTGACGTTGCCCCAGCGGTCGTAGCTGGTGGTGACCGAGCCGCCTTCGCCGCTGGCGGCATTGCTGGCGGGCGTGACCTGGCTCACGACCTGGTTGCCGAGGTTGTAGGTGTTGTGCGTCCACACGGCGGAGGCGCCGCCGGTGACCGTGCTGCGATCGACCACCAGGTTGCCGACCAGGTCATAGCCGTACAGGTGGATGGCGCCATGGCTGTCCGGTGCGCTGGTCTGCTGGCCGGCGGCGTTGTAGGTGTAGGTGGCCTCGTAGCCGTGGTTGTCGCCCTTGGCGATCACCTCGCCGAAGGCGTCGTATTTCTGTTGGGTGTAGCTGTCGTAGGTGCCCGTCTTGCTGCGTTGCACGGCGGTGCTCAACAGCTGGTTGTCGGCGTCATACGCGCTCATCGTGGTTACCGTGCTGCCGCCGAGCGTGTAGCTTTGCGTGAGCACGTTGCCGTTGGGGTCGTAGGTGATGCTGCGCACGGTGCCGTTGGCATCCGTGCTCTGGGTGAGCTGGCCCAGCGCGTTGTAGGTGGCGCTGCTTTGCTGGGTGAGGCCGCCGGCGGCGATCGTCGTGCTCACGGCATGGCCGAGCGCGTCGTACACATAGCTCGTTACCGGGCTGACGCTGGCGTACAGCGCCGCAGTGGTCAGGTCGTCGCCCGGCGTGCTTTCCAGCAGGGATTGCCAATTGCCGACCAGCGACTGGCGCGCCGGGGCAGTGATGCTGAGCACGCGGCCCAGGGCGTCGTAGGCGGTGGTAGTGGTCGCGCCGTTGACGGTCTTGGTGAGCACCTGGCCTTCGCCGTTGTAGGTGTAGCTGATGCCCACGCTGGCGCTGGTGTAGCCGGTGCTGCTGTTGTAGCCGCCGGTATCCACCTCGCTACTCACGCGGCCGATTGCGTCGTAGGTGTAGCTGGTGATGCGGTCGGCGCCGCTGGCTGGGGTGGCGTTGCCGGGCAGGCCCGGCAGCGCGCCGGTCGTGATGCCGCTGGTGCTGATCGCTTGTGCGTACGCGATGGTGCTGCTGACCTGCCCGAAGGCGGTGTATGCGGTGGTGGTGACGTAGCCTTGCGGGCTGGTGTAGGTGCCCGTCGGTGTCACCACCATCACTGCGCGGTTGAGCGCGTCGTAATAGGTATAGGTGGTTTCCCAGATCGCCGGCGTGGTGGTGGAACCGGAGGTATAGGCACCTTGCACCAGCTGGGCCACGCTGGTGACGTTGCCGTAGGCGTCGTAGGTGTAGACGGTGGTCGGTGAACCGGTGGTGGCATTGCCGCCCAACACGCCCATCGAGAGATCGTACGTGATGGACGGCTGCACCACCTGCGTCTTCTGGTTGAGCTGGTTGTACGTGGTGGTGGTGGTGCGATCGTTGCTGGAGGTCACCACGCCTTGCTGCAGTTGCGCCGCACTCAGCGGCTGGCCAGGGTTCCAGCCGCTGATGGCGCTGGTGGAGAGCCCCGTGGCGTACTGCGTGGTGCTGAGCACATTGCCGTAGGCATCGTAGGTGTACGCGGTGACGTAGCCGTTGCCATCGACGCTGCCCAGCAGATGGCCGTCGGCGTCGTAAACCTTGTAGCTGAGGTTGCCGTTGGCGTCCTTGGCGACGACGGCCTGGCCGAGCGCGTTGTACGTGGTCGTGGTGGTATGGCCCAGCGCATCGGTCGTCTGGATGCGGCGGCCCAGCGCGTCGTAGGTGTAGCTCGTGGTACTGACGGTGGTGATCGCACTGGCGCTCGCGCCATAGCCTTGGGCGGTGCTGACCAGATCGCCGAAGGCGTCGTAGGTGTTGGTGGTGTAGAGGTATTGGTTGCTGAGCGAGCCGCTGTTGCCCTCGCTGCCCACGGTGACGGGCGGGCTCTGCGTCTGGATCAGCCGGCCGGCGGTGTCGTAGCTGTAGGTCCAGCTGGCGCCGTCGCGGTTGGTCTCGCTGAGCTTTTGACCCAGCGCGTTATAGGTGTACGTGGTGTGGGTGCCCAGCGCATCACCGGTGATCAGCACATCCCCGCGTGGGTCGTACGTGGTGGTCGTGAGGCGCGCACCGCTCGTGCCCGCGGCACTGACAGCAGCGGCAACGGTGCTGGTGTTGATCGTGCCGGGCAGCGTGATCGGGGTGGCGTATTGCTGGGTTTCGATGACGCGACCAAAGGCGTCGTAGCTGGTCTGGGTGACGTCGCCCAGCGCATCGATGGTGTAGACCGCGCGGTTGTCGGCGTCGTAGACGGTGGTGGTGGTTTCCTTGGCGGTAAAGGTCGCCACCGCGCCGGCCACGCTGGCGGTGGTGAACTGCGCGCTGAGCGCGGCGCTGGGGTTCAAGCCAAGCGTGCTGCCGTACACCGACTTGGCCGTGACGTTGCCGTTGGCGTCGTACGTGTAGCCGGTGACCTGGGCGACCGTGCCGTTTTGTTGCACGGTGAAGGCCACGTGGCCGGCGGCGTCGTAAAGCGTGAGCGTCGCTTGCGCACTGCTGTCCGGGTTGCCGGTGTTGGCGCCAACCTGGTGGGCGAGCCAGCCGAGCGCGGTGCCGGCCTGCAGCGCGCTGCTTTCACCGCTGAGGTTGATGGCGTTGGCATAGGCCAGGGTTTCGACCGCGCGACCGCTGGCGTCGTAGCGCGTTTCGGTGACGTAGCCCATCGGATCGATGTGATAGCGCAGCTCGCCGGCACTGTCGTAGACGCTGTAGGTGATCGCATCGCTGGCGCTGGCGGTCAGCACGCCGGCGATCTGCGCCGGCGTCGGCGCGCTGCCTAACGCGCTGCGCTGTGCGGCGGTGAGCGCCGTGGCGTACGCATGCGTGCTGGTGACGCGGCCATCGGCATCGTAGCTGGTCTGGGTGACGGCACCGGTGGCGTCGATGCTGTAGACGGCGCGGCCGGCGCTGTCGTAGCTGGTGGCGGTCGTGCGATCGCTCGCGCTGGTGGTAATCAGCGCACTGATCTGCGCCGTGGTCGGCGTACTGCCGAGGCTCACCACCTGCGCGCCATTCAGCGGCGTGGCATAAACGATGGTTTGCGTGACGCGCCCGGCAGCATCGTAAAGGGTCTGCGTAACGTCGCCGGCGCCATCGATGGCGTACACCGCCTGGCCATCGGCGTTGTAGGCGGTGGTGGTGAACAGGTCGTTGCCGCTGGGCGTGACCGCGGCAGCCACGGTCGCCGCGGTAGCGGTGGGGCTCAGGCTGGCGGACAGCGCAATGGCGTAGCGGTGCGTCTGCGTCACCTGGCCGGCCGCGTTGTAGCTGAGCTGCGTGACGCTGCCGCCGTCGATCTGATACACCACCTGGCCATCGGCGTTGTACGCGCGCTGCGTGAGGCGATCCGCGCTGCTGGCGGTGAGCATGGCACTCACGGCCGCGGGCGTCGGCATGTTGCCGAGCGCGCTCAGCTGGCTGGCGGTGAGCACCGTGGCGTAGGTGCGTGTGGTCGTCACGTGCCCATCGGCGTCGTAGGTCGTTTGCGTAACCGCACCGGTCGGGTCGATCGTGAAGATCTTTTCATTGGCTTCGTCATAGACGTAGCGCGTGACGTTGCCGTTGGCGTCGGTCTTGCTGATCAGGTTGTTGTTCGCATCGTAGGCGTAGCCGGTGGTGAGGTTGAGCGTGCCCGGGGCGACGATCGTCTGGCTCAGGCGCTCCAGGTTGTCGTAGACGTATTGCGTGGTGATGGCCGCACTGGTGTTGGCGCCGGTGGTGACGGTGAGCGTCTTGCCCGCGCCGTCATAGGTATAGGTGGTGGTGAGCGCCACGCCGGTGGCATCCACCACCGTGGTCAAGCTGTGGCCGTCGGCATCGTAGCCGTAGGTGGTCACCGCGCCCATCGGGTCGGTGACGCTGAGCGTGCGGCCTTGTGCGTCGTAGCTATAGGTGGTGGTGAGGTTCAGGCCGTTCGGATCGACCGTCTGGGTGAGCACCTTGCCGCTGGCGTTGTACGTGGTGGTGACCACGTGGCCGGTGGCGTCGGTGGTCTGGATCAGGTCGCCATCGGCGTCGTAGCGGTTCGTGCTCACCTCGCCCAGTGGGGTCGTGGTCGTCAGCAGGCGGCCGTCGGCGTCGTAGGTGTACGTCGTCGTGTTACCGCCACCGTCGGTCACGCTCACCGTGTCGCCGAACGCATCCTTCACCGTCGTCATCGTCACGCCAAGCGGCGTGGTGGTGGTGGTCGTGTGCGTGGCGAGGTTATAGCTGAACGTCGTCACGTTGCCGAGCGCATCCGTTTCGCTGAGTACGTGACCGAAGGCGTCGTAGGTGGTTTGCGTGCTGCGGGCGCTGCCCTGCACGGTCCGGCCGCTGCTGACCTGGCGGCCGAGCGCATCGTAACTGTAGGTGATGCTGTTGCCGTTGCCGTCGGTGGTGCTAGTGACGCGGCCGAAGGCGTCGTAGGTGTTGAATGTGGTGCGTGCGACGGACGTGCCGGCCCCGTCGGTGGCGCTGAGCCGTTCGCCGCGGTTGTCGTAGGCGTAGTCGGTGAGCGTGCTGTTGCTGGCGCTCAGCGCGCTGCCCGGCTGGCTGAGTTGCTGCTGCACCGACAGCACGTCACCGAAGGCATCGTAGGTGGTGGCGGTTTGGTAGCCGTTGGCGTCGGTGACGCTCGCGACCTGGCCGTCCAGCGTGTAGGTGGTCGTGTTCGTCGCGTTGGCGTCGCCGCTCACCGCGCTCAAGCTCGCGATGGCAGTGGCGACCTGGGCCGCGGTGGCGCCCGTCGGATTGATCGATGTGCCGCTGTTGCTGCCGCTGGTGATCAGGGTGAGCGGCGCGGCATACGTGGTAGTGCTGGTCACCTCACCGAAGGCGTTGTACTGATACGCCGTGACGTTGCCCAGCGCATTGGGCGTGCCAGCGCTCGGCTGGCCCTGGAGGGTGTAGCGCAGCTTGCCGTCGGCGTCGTAATAGGACCAGCTGCTGTTGCCCAACGCATCGGTGGCTTCCACTTGCTGGCCGAGCGCGTTGTAGACGTAGGTGGTGGTGGCGCTCGCCGCATCCGTGCGGGTAAGCGTGTCGCCGAACGCATCGTAAGTGGCCGCGGTAGTGCGCGCACTGCCCTGCCCGCTGGCCGGCGTTACGGTCGTGCTCAGCACCTGGCCGGCGCTGTTGTAGGTGTAGGTGGTGACCGTTCCATCGATGGCGGTACGGCTCGTCACCTCACCGTCGGCGTTGGTGGTGACGCTGCTTTGCTCGTTGGCGGTGCTACTGCCGAGCAAGCCCACCAGAGTCGCCACGCTTTCCGTGCCGGTCAGCGCGCTGAGCTGGCTACCGGTCAACGCCGTGGCGTAGCGCGTGGTGGTGGTGGTGTGGGTGGTTTCGTCGTAGGCGGTGGTGGTGAGGTAGCCGGCTGCATCGACGACAGCAACCGCGCGACCGGCGCCGTCGTCGTACGTGCGGGTGGTTTGATCCTGGGCGCTAGGGGTGAGGTCGGCTTGCAGCGCGGCGAGCGTGGGTGTGTCGCCCAGGCTGCTGAGCTGGCTGGCGGTCAACGCCGTGGCATACGCGGTGCGCAGCACCGCTTCGCCCGCGGCGTTGTAGCTGGTGAGGGTGACGTAGCCTTGCGCATCGATGCTCGCCACCGCGCGCCCGTCCGCATCGTAGAGCGCGAGCGTGGTGCGGTTGCTGGCGTTGCTGGCGAGGTCGGCCTGCAGCGCCGACAGCGTGGGCGCTGTACCCAGCGCGCTGCGCTGCGCGCTGGTGAGCGGCACGGCGTACTGCGTGGTGGCCAGCGTGTGACCGGCGCCGTCGTAGGCGGTGGTGGTGACGTTGCCGGCCGAATCGATGGTGGCGACGAGGTGGCCGGCGGCGTTGTAGAGCGATGTGGTGAGGCGGTCGCTCGCACTGCCGGCCGGTACCGGCAGGCTGGCGGAATAGCTGCCGGTGAGCGCGCCATTGCTGAACCAGCCCGCGGGGTTGACCGGAGTCGCGTATTGCGTGGTCTGGATCACGTGCCCGTCGGCATCGTAGGTGTACGCGGTGACGTTGCCGTCGCCATCGACGGTGCCGGTCACCTCGCCGTCGGCGTTGTAATAGGTGTAGGTGACGTTGCCGGCGGGATCGATCGCGGCGATTTGCTGACCATCGGCGTTGTACAGATAACTCATGCTGCGGCTGGTCTGCCCGCTGGCCGACTGCGTGCTGCTGAGCAGCTGGCCGGCGCTGTTGCGCACTTGCGTGGTGGTGAGGCCGTTCGCCTGGGTGATGGCGATGGTGCTGGCGCTGTCGGTATAGACGTAGCTGGTGAGGTTGCCCAGCGGATCGGTCTTGCTGAGCACGCGGCCCAGGCCGTCGTAGGCGTAGGTGGTGGTCTGCAAGCTGGTGCGGTTGGCGCCGGTCTCGGCGCTGGTTTGCAGGAGGCGGCCTTGCGCGTCGTAGGTGGTGGTGGTGATCACCGTGCCCTGGGTCAGTACGCCATTGCCGTTGGCATCGACGGTGTCGTACTGGGTTTGCGTGGCGAGCTGGCCGCGCACGTCGTAGGTGAAGTCGGTACGGGTGCTTTGGCTGAGCGTGCCTTGCACGGCGCTGCTGGCGACCCAGCTTTGCAACTGCGCCAGCGTCGGCGGGTTGCTGGGGCTGTTGCCGCTCGTGCTGTAGGTGGCGCCCAGGTACTGGCGCGTGGTGGTGAGTTCGCTCAGACCATTGACCGGGGTGTAGTCGTTCTCGCTGACGTTCCCCAGGGCGTCGATGGTGTAGGCGAGCTGGTTGGTCGCGTTGTAGACGTAGTAGGTCGTCTCGGCGCCGCTTGGCGCTACATAACCGCTCTGCCCCACCTGGCCTTGCGCCGGCACGGTATAGGTGGTCTTGCTGGTGACCTGATCGTTGGCGTTATAGGTGTAGCTGACCGTATTGCCGGCGCCGTCTTCCACGCTCAGCAAGTTACCGCTGGCGTCGTAGGTATAACTGGTGACCGCACCGTTGGGATCAGTGCTCGTGAGGAGATTGCCGTTGGCGTCGTAGGTGTACGTGGTCGTCGGACTGCTGCCGTTAACCGTCGGCGCGATCACGCTGGTGAGTTGGCCTTGGGCGTTGGTGAGGTATTGCGTGGCATTGCCCAAGCCGTCGGTGACGGTGGTGTCTTGCGTGCCATAGCTCAGGCTGAGTGTTTGCGCCGCGCTGCCGCTGCCGGTGGTGATGCTGGCAATCTGGTTGGTGGCGTTATAGGTGTAGCTGACCGTGGTGCCGTCGCTTTGCGTGACGCTGCTGATGAGGTCGGTCGTGCCCTGATACGCATAGCTGGTGGTGTAGCTCGCGCTGGTGGTGTCGGTATCCGAAGCCAGCGTGGTGGTGACCGAGGTCAGGCGACCTTGGGTGTCGTAGCCGTAGCTCACCGCCTGGCGAGTGACCGCCGTGCTCTGGCCCGGCGGCACTTCCTGGATCGACAGGCTGATCAGCTGGTGGCTGGTGTTGTAGCCAAAGAGCAGCGTATCGCCGTCGTTGGCCACGATCTGGCTCAGCTGGCCGTTGTTGTAGCTGAAGCTGTAGCCGGCGCCACTGGAAGTATCGGTCAGCGCGGTGAGCTGGCCGGTGGCGTTGTAGGTTTCCTGGGTGGCGTTTGCGGCGTCGGTCCAGGTCCAGCTGGAGCTCGTCGCGTTCCAGCTCAGCGTATCGATCGCGCCGCTCTGGTCGGTGCTTTGGTACACGCCCAAGGTGGCGTTGTAGGTGTAGACGACGCTCGATCCATCGTCGTCGGTGCGGGTGATGGTGCTGCCGGCGCTGTTGAGCGTGCCGGCCAGGCCGTTGACGCTGCGGCTGAAGCCGTAGGTCCAGCCATCGTTGCCGTTCAACTGGCCCAGGCTGTTGTAGGTACGCAGGACGTTGAGCGGCAGGCCATCGAACAGCAGGCCTTCGTCGTTGCTTTGCAGGATCAGGTTGCCGGTGGCGGCATTGACGTAGCTGCGATTGCCGGCCTGGCCCAGCGAGGGCGAGCCTCCTTGCGATTGGCCCAGTTGTGTCAGCGAGGTGTTGCCAAGGCCCAGACCATTGCCCGAGATCACTGCGACCATCGTCCTACTCCCATGGAATGATGAGGCCGCCACCGCGGCGACCCGATTTGCGGGAGTACTAATCTGGGATTTAGGCGAAAAGTTTAGAGCGCCAGACCATGACTGATGGCATAGAAGTGCTTAAGTTTGGCGACAGCATTCGAACTTACGGTCATGGGCGCGCGTTCTCGCAGGTTGGCGCTGAAATAGCATCGCCGCAGGCCTTAAGGGCACTTCTACAAATTGCCCGCTACTCGTCTAACAGATCTGACGGTCGGTACAACTTGATACTCGCCACGATGCGCTCCCTCCCCTGCGACAGTAGGGGAGGGCTGGGGTGGGGTTGCTTGGGCTTTAGCGTGCCGTTGAATTTCCAGAGGAAATACATGGAAGCACCATGTTCGGTTCCTGCCGCTCGCTACGCTCGCACCCCACCCTAGCCCTCCCCTACTTCGCAGGGGAGGGAACCGTTTGTCGCGATGATCCAGATGCCCGCTTCGCTTGAGTGCTATTTATACAAGTGTCCTTAAATTCGGCTACGCCGACTCCACCATCACCCGTTCGCGCAGGCAATATCGCAATCGCTCCAACGCACGCTTGTGCAATTGCGAAATCCGTCCCTTTGTCACGCTCAACTGTTCGGCAATTTCCACGAACGGAAGCTGGTGGTAGTAGTGCATCACCACCACGGTGCGCTCGCGTTCGGTGAGTCGATCCAGGCTCTCCGACACGGCGGCGCTCAACTGGGCTTTTTCAAGCTCGGCGTAGGCGTCCGCCGGCTGCATGTGGCCCGGCATGGATTGCATGTCCAGCAAGAAGCCCAGGCCCAGGCCGACGGTAGCGGCGACGAAATTCTCCAGGGGATCGCCACTCTCGTCTTCGCGAAGGGATTCGACGCGCTCCTTCGCGGCAGCGGCGCGGAATGGAGCATCGTGGCCCAGCTCCAGGTGGACATTGCGCAGCACGCGCAGGCCATCGAACACGGCGCCGCGCACGCGCAGGCGCGCAAACGGCTTGAACGGCACGCCGCGGCCCGGATCGAAGCGCTCGATGGCATCCAGCAGGCCGATCAAGGCGTTCTGCGCACAATCCTGCCAGGCATCCAGCACCAGGTACACGCGCAGATAGACATCGCGCGCCAGCACGCGTGCCCAAGGCGAATAGTGCACGATCAGCGCGTCACGCGCGGCCGCGCTGCGTTCCTGTTGCCAGCGCAGCCACAGGATGTCCTCGTCGGCGTCCACGTGGAGCACCTGGGCAGTCAGAGGTGATAGCCGCTCAGCAGGGCCTGGGCCAGCAAGGTCCAGCCGTTGATCAGCAGGAACAGCAGAATCTTCAGCGGCAAGCTGATCGTGGTGGGCGGCAGCATGATCATGCCCAGCGCCATCAGGATGGCCGCCACCACCAGGTCGATCAGCAGGAACGGCAGGAAAATCACGAAGCCGATCTGGAAGGCCGTGCGCAACTCGCTCAGCATGAAGGCGGGTATCAACTGCAAGGCGCCGATATCCTGCACCGACTTGGGCGGCGGCACCTTGGCCATGCGCACCACCGCCAGCAGGTCATCCTCGCGGGTCTGGCGGATCATGAACAGCTTGAACGGCTCGAACGCGTGGACGGCGGCCTCTTGTATCGGCATTTCATGGCGAAGATACGGATCGAGGCCGTTCTGCTTGGCGCTCTGGAACACCGGGCTCATCGAGAACAAGGTCAGGAACATCGCCAGCGTAAGCAGCACGCTGTTGGGCGGCGTCTGCTGCAAGCCCAAGGCGCTGCGCACCAGCGACAACACCACGATGATGCGCGTGAACGACGTCAGCGCGATCACCATCAGCGGAATGAAAGACAGCAGCGACAGCAGCAGGAACGAACGCAGGATCGGCGAATAATCCTCGCTGGCTGCGCGCGCCATGGCGTCCTGGATGGGATCGGCACACCAGCCCGTGATTGGCAGAAGCGTGCCGGCCAGAAGCAAAAAGATCGCAAGCCACTTGCCGCGGGTCATGACGTTCCCTCGTCGACGGCTGCCACGGGTGTCACCGTGGCGCTGGTGCCGCGGCTGCTTTCCACGATCAGGTAGGCATGGCCGCGATAATTCACCACGTGCACCGTGGTACCCATGCTGAGGCGGCGCGTCGCTTGCAGCTCAATGCCATCCACCGGCGAAGCCGCTGCGCGCGTTGCGCCCGGCCATGCGATCCATCCGCGCCGGCGAATGAGCAACAAGGCCGCCGCGAGCAAACCCAGCAGGCACAGCGTTATCAGCAGCGCCAAGGCAAACGTGCCCGTCGACACCGGCGTGTCCGTGCGATACGGAATGGCTGCAGGCGCCATCCTCGCCATCTGCAAAGCCAGCAAGTTCACAGGATCTCGGTAATCTTCAGGCCGAAACTGTCGCCCACTGCCATCAGCTGGCCGCGTGCAATGGATTTGCCGTCGAGCTGCAAGGTGACCGGCGCATCCAGATGCGTATCCAAGGTGACGGTGTCGCCCTTGCCGAGGCAGAAGAGCTTTTCGACATTCATCTCGGCCGCGCCCAGTACCACGTCCAGGCGCACGGTCACGTGGCCGAGCATGGACAGGTTGCGCTTGATGAGCGGGTCGCCCGCGGCGGGTTCGTAGGCGACTTCTTCCAGTTCAATGGGTGCTACGACGATTTCGTTCATGACCGCTGTTCCTAGAATGCGTGGATATCTGTGGGCTGAGATGGCCGTCCCAGCATCGTTGCGTTTGCGTTGCCGCTACTCACGGTGATTCCCGATGAATGCCATCGAGCACGATGGCGCGTTGCTCGCCCGAGCGGCGCAAATAACCTGTCGCCACCGCACCGTGCCCTTGCACATGAATCTGCAGGGGTTCATCGAGCTTGCGGTCGCCGACCAGTACCTCGCCGACGCTCAGGTCGGACAGATGCGCCAGATCGACCGAGCCGAAATCCATCACCGCCTGCAGCTTCAACGGCGCCGTGTGGATGGCGGCTTGGCGCGGCACCAGGGCCGGTTCCCGCGCGGTTGCCGCAGGTGGCGCCAGCCGATCCGCCATGCCGCGATCGATCGCCAGCGTCAGTTGCAAACGCCCAATCATCGCGATGACACGGAAAGCGCCGAGGCGCGCATGCTCCACGCTTAGCGGTGCGTTGTCGCGGATCAGCTGCGTGGCCTTGCCGATGCCTGCACGCCGCTGGATGCGCGCCGCAAGATCGGCCATGGCATCCTCGCCCGCGCGTTGCGCCAGCTCCGCATCGGCATCGGTAGTGGTGTTTGCGTTGGCAAGCAGACGTCCAATCGCATCGACGTCCTTGCCACCGGCATGGATGGCCAGCGCGCCGCCATCGGTGCTCGCCATCCAGGGCAGATTGCGCTTTTCGTGGCTGCCATCCAGTCCATCGGCATGCACTTCGACCACGCCTTCGGCCGCCCCCACCCACCAATCGCGCGCCCAGTCGTCCACCACACCCGCCAGCAGCGCGAGCAAAGCGGTACGGCGGGATTCGCCGAGCCAGCCAAAACGAACATCCTGTGTCATGCATCAGCCCCCGCGCGTACTGTCATAGAGTTGTTGCAGCATGTCGCTGGACACGGTCATCACGCGCGAGCTGGCCTGGTAGCCACGCTGCAGCACGATCATGTCGGCCAGTTCCTGCGTGAGGTCCACGTTGGACATTTCCAGGCTGCTGCCGTCGATGTTGCCGAAGGTGGCCGAGCCAGGCCGCCCGATCTGCGCGGTCTGGTTTTGCGGCGGCAGATACAGGTTGCCGTGGATCTCGTGCATGGAGCTCTCGTCGGCAAAAGACGCCAGCGCCAATTGCGGGCCGGCATGGGTCGAGCCGTCGGCATACGTCAATTGCAGAACGCCGTTGGTGTCGAACGACTGCGAGGAAAGGCCCACCACACCGTGGCCATCCTGCACCTTGGCAGTAAGGCTGGTGGGCGTGCCGCTGATCCCGGTAGCTCCGCTCAAGCTGCCGGGTGTTCCGAAATTGAAGACGACGCTTTGCGACTTGCCGCCCAGGTTGGCCGTCATGGTGACCGAATTGGCGCCCGCTTCCGGCGCGCCGGTGTTGTCAAAGCTGATCTGGCCGCTGCCCAGCGCGCCGCCGGCACTGTCGGTGAGGGACACGTCCCAGGTTTTTGAGCCCGTCGGCACCGGCGTGGTCGAACTGCTGGCCGAGGTCAGCGTCATCGTCAGCGTGTGCGCAGTGCCTTGCGCATCGTAAATGGTGATGTCGCTGATCGTGTCCGGCGAACTGCCGGTGATATTGCCGACCAGGTTCACCGTGGTGGTGGCGGCGGCAGGCAGCGTCTTCAGGCTGCTGATGTCGATATTGCCGAAGCTGCCGGTGGGGCTGTATCCCTGCACCAGGTATTTGTTGACCGAATCTTCCAGCTGGCCGGAGGCATTGAAATCGAACTGGCCGGAGCGCGTGTAATAAAGATTGCCTTGCGAATCCTTCAGCATGAACAGGCCCTCGCCCTGGATGGCGACATCCGTGCTGGTGCTGGTCTGCTCGATCTGTCCCTGGCTGGTATCGGTGCCGGTACCGGCGATCTTGGTGCCGTCATCGTCCAGCACGTTCTCGAAGAACGAATCGCTGCCGCGGAAACCCGGCGTGTTCATGTTGCTGATGTTGTTGCTGATGGTGTCCAGGTTCTGGGAGAAACCGAAAAGCCCGGAGACGCTGTTGTACAACGCTTGCATGATGCCGCTGCTCATGGTGCTCTCCTTGTGATGGGTTTGCGGCACGCCCTGCCCGCGCTCGGCGCCGAATCCGCCATGTGGGTTGCCGCCAGGCGATGGCTCATGGCGTCACCAGCGTGATTTGCGAAAGATTGACGTTGGTCAGCACGCTGCCGCTCGACGGCGTCACGGTAAGCTGCACGCCATTGGCGCTGTACTGGATGCCCGTGACCTTGCCTGCCGTGGTCGAGCCGTCCGCATTGGTCACCTGCACCGTATGCGATAACAAGGCCACTGTCTGGTCGGCCGAATCCAGGGTGGACAGGTTGTTGATGCCGGTGATTTCCTCGCTCTGCTGCTCGATACCCACGAACTGCGCGAGCTGGGTGAGAAACTGGCTGTTGTCCAGCGGCTGCATCGGATCCTGGAACTGCAGCTCGCTCACGAAGAGCTGGATGAAATCCTGTTCGTTGATGCCCGCGTTGGGCAGCGAGGTGGGATTGGTCGAACTCAGGGTGCTACCGATCGCTTCCACGGTCATGGCGTACTCCTCACATTAAGATTCGGCGAAGCCCATACTTCGCGGCCGTTCAACATGATCCTGCTCAGCGGCATGCCCTTTTGCCTGGCGTCGCTGAGCACCCACCCAACCAGATGCGATGCCTCGGCGTCATCCAAGCGAAAGTCGCGTACCCAGGCCACGCTGCTGCCATCGCGCTGGCGGGTGAAGCGCAGCGAACGTTCGGGCCAGTTCGCCTGTGCGCCGCTACCGGCCATCGTCGCCGTCAAAGCGCCTGCCGATGGCGTTTCATCCGTGGTCAGCGACGACGGCATGGCTACGGCATCGATGGGTTGCGCTTCGACTGCTGCTTCCGCAGCCTGGACAGTCACGGCAACCACCGTTGCAGACGATGCATCGATGGGCTCGGCCTGCGCGGCCGCGGCAGCCTGATCGGCCGGTCTCGTGCCAGGCGCCTTGGCGCTACCGTCCGCCGCCGTCAATTCCGACAGATAGGCCTGCGCCATCGCGTGCCAGCCAAACACGCGTGCTTCCAGCAAGGTTTCCGTTACGCCGACTGGCGCAACGTTTATCGGTTCGGCAGCTTGCATCGGTTGCAGCAGCAGGGCTGCCTGCGCGGACTCGCGGGGTAGTACCTCATCCACGGTAGCCGGCTTGGGTTCGTTCGGCTGAAGCGGCGGCTGCTCATCGAAGCCGCGCCCAGCCGCCGTCTTCGGGTTGCCCTGGGCGGATGGCTTGGCCTGCGGTGCCTGCTTTACCAGCTCGTGCGCGAAATCCTCGGCGGGCTGGCGCGACTCATCGCGCTGAGCCAGCTGGGCGGTCTTGTCGAGCACGCTGAAGATCGTCGTCATGGCTCCTCCGCCCGGCTTTCCAGCCATAGCTCCACGCCTTCTTCCAGCGCCTTTGCCGCGTGCGCATGGGCCAAGGCAAGGCGAACGCCATCAAGATGTTCGTGCACGCGTTCGCGATGGCGCTTGGCCGATACGTTCTCGTTGGCTTTTTCCGCGCGCTGCAGCGCGGCTTGCTCGCATTCATCGCTGGCCCGTTGCAAGTTGTCCGTCAGCACCGCGGAGAGCTGGGTCAGCAATTCGTAGCGCGCCAGGTCGATGCGTTGTGCATGAGCGGCGCACGCTTGCGCGGCAAGTGCAACCTTTTCTCGCGCGGCCTCGAGAGTTTCCACCTGCTGCCTGGCCGCTCGCTCCTGGTCCACGGATGCGGCCAGCGCCATTTGCGCCCGCAGTTCCTTGACGCGCGCCATGCGCAAGGCAACTTCGTAAGCGTGCTGCTTGCGTACGCTCATGCTGGCACTCCCGACCTGGACGCAAGCACCTGTTCGAGCTTGTCGACGGTTTCGCGCAACGATGCCGATTGGCCCGGCGCCTGGCGCAGGCAATCGATCAGCTTGGGATAGAGCACGATCGCCTCATCCAGCGCCGGGTTGGTGCCGGCCTGGTAGGCGCCCATATCCACCAGGTCGCGCGACGTCTCATAAGTGGCAATGATCGATTTGACGCGCGATGCCAGCTTTTGCTGCCGCGCATCCGCCACGCGGGATACCAGGCGGCTCACGCTCGACAACAGGTCGATGGCCGGCAGCTGTCCACGACCGGCCAGTTCGCGCGACAGCACCACGTGTCCGTCCAGGATCGCGCGCATGTGATCGGCGACGGGCTCATTCATGTCGTCGCCCTCCACCAGCACGCTGTAGATGGCCGAAATGGAACCGCCATCGCGTACGCGACCGCCGCGTTCAAGTATTTGCGGCAGCAGGTTGAAAACGGAAGGTGGATAACCACGCGACGTCGGCGGCTCGCCCACCGCAAGCCCGACCTCGCGCTGCGCCATCGCAAAACGGGTGATGGAGTCGACGATCAGCAACACGTCCAGCCCCATGTCGCGGAAGTATTCGGCCACGGCGTGGGCGGCGTGCACGGCATGCGTGCGCACCAGCGCGGGCTGGTCGGCGGTGGCTACCATCATCACCGAGCGCCGGCGTCCTTCCGGGCCAAGCGACTCCTGCAGAAAATCCCCCACCTCGCGTCCGCGCTCGCCGATCATGCCGACCACGACGACGTCCGCGTTCACATGCCGCGCCATCATGCCCAGCAGGGTGCTTTTGCCGACGCCGCTGCCTGCAAACACGCCGACGCGCTGGCCCTTGGCAATCGGCATGACGCCGTCGATCGCACTGACGCCGGTTTCAAGCGGCTGGTCCAGCGGCACCCTGCGCAATGGATTGATCGGGGCCGGCTGCAGTTCGCGATAGCTTTCCGCCGCGATGGCGGGGCCGCCATCCAACGGTTCGCCAAACGCATCCACCACGCGGCCGACCATGGCGCGCGCCACGGGGATGCGCAACGCGCGGCCCAACGAACGCACGCGGGCACCGGCAGCAATGCCGCGCAGATGTCCAAACGGCATCAGCAGCACGCGCCCATCACGGAAGCCGACCGCCTCCGCGCTGATCGTTTGCGTACGCGCATCGCCATCGATCTCGCACAGCTCGCCGATCTTCACGTCCGGGCCGCTGGCCTCGACCACCAATCCGTTGAAACCCAGCAGATGACCGTACTCCCGCACCAGCGCCGTGCGTTGTAGCGCGCTGTTGAAGCGGTCGAGGGCCATGGTTGTGCTCATGCGCAGCGTGCTCCGAACATCATGGGTGCAACGCTCCCGGTTGGGAGCTAGCCGCCAACCCCAAGGTTTCGATCATGGCGCTGTAGATCGCGCTCAAACGCTGGGCCATGGACGTTTCCGCATAGCCACGCTCGGTAACGAGCCGGCATTCGCCGGCTGACAGGCTGTGCTCCACCACTACCTCCAGACCTTCGAGGCGATCGGGCAAATGCGCACTGTCCGCGGGCGCCACTTGCAGCGTCACCGCCTTGCCGCGATAAGCCTCGGCCATCTGCTGGCAGAGGCGGCGCATCAGCTCGCCGTCTGCCTGCATGCTGCCCAGCAAGCGTGCAAGGCCGCTTAGCGCAAGCTCGAATGCCAGTTGTTCCATCGCTTCTTCATGCGCAAGCAATTGCTGCTGCAGGCTCGCGGCCAGGGCGGCAAGCTGCTCGCGTTGCTGCACCAGCATCTGCTGCTCGTCTTCCAGGCGCTGGCGGGTCTGTTCTTCCCATGCCTGATGAAACCGCTCGGCTTCGCGGCGGCCATCTTCCTCGCCGGCCTTGAAGCCTTCGGCATAGCCTTCGCGATAAGCCTGCACGTCCAGTTCGTCGGGTTGTGCCAGCACGTCTGCCAGCATCGGCTCCGGCGCCTTGGCGCTGCTGATGGAACGCGGCGCCGCGCTTTGCAGCAGGCCATGATGTTGCAAACGGCGGATCATGACGCAGCCCCCGCCATTCGACCGGCTTGCGCGGCCGTATCGAGATAGCGCGCCAGGCTGTCGGCGAGCGAAGGCGGAAACGACTTGGGCATGCGATGCAATTCGTGCCGCACCGATTCGGCCCGCGATTTCTCGCAGGCGGCCAGATAGATATCGGCGTGATCAGGCGCCGCCGCAGCCAGCACGCGCGCGGCCCACGCCGCCGAGAGGCGGTCAAGCACCACGATCAGCACATCGGGCGGTGGCACTTCGCGCGCCAGATAGGTGGGCTCATCCGCAAGCACGGCCTGCAGCAGCTCGGCGTCGAGCGCGGTATAGCTCTGCGCCTCCCGCACCAGCGGCGTAAGTGCACTGCGCCAGGCTTCGGGCAGGCGCGCAAGAATCCATTGCCGATCGGCCGGATGCATGGTGGCCAAGGCGAGTGCCGCCTTGCGCGTGCCGGCCGGGTTCATCGTTCCACCTCGGGCGTCTCGATCCACTGGCGCAAGCGCAACAGCGCCGCTTCGCGCTCGGACATGGTCAGGCGGCGCGGGGTGCTGGTACGCATCGCCATCAGCAACGCACCCACCAGGAACAGCACCAGCGCGGCGATTACCGGATAAATCCACCAATAGCGGCTTGCCATGACCGACGAGGCGGCCTCGTCGGTCGACGGCGCAGCGGTAACTGCCGCTGCGTCCGCGTGCGCCGCCACCGCGCTGTCCAAGGCCGTCGGCGCCGCCACCGCAACCGGTTCCGGCGGCGCGATGGCGGCGATGTCCACTTTGTCGCCGCGCGTGGGATCGAGTCCAAGGCCGGCCGACACCACCTCGCTCAGCTTGCTGATTTCGCTGGATGGCAACGTGGCGGGAATGACGATGCCCACCGAAATGCGGCCGACCCGGCCCGGCGCCTGCTCCACTTCTTCCTGCTCGCGTCCGTGCGCGTATTCCACTTCGCGATCGCTGCTGGTGGAACCGTTGGCATGGTCGATGTCGACGCTATCAGCGGCATGACCGGTGGCATTGATCTTTTCGCGCACCAACAATCCGTTGCCGTCCTTGCCCTGCCCGATCAGCTGCTCGCGCACCTGCTTGACGTGGTCGTAATCGAGGCTGACGTTGACGGAAACGGTAAAGTTATCGGTACGCAGCACGCGGTGCAGCAGCTCTCCGACGCGTGCGCGCAGCTGGCTCTCCATTTGCGATTGCGCATCCAGGTTGGAGGCATTCAGTCCGCCGTTCTGCCCTTCCGCCGAATACCCGGACAACATCATGCCCTTGTCGTCCAGCACGACCACGGCGTCCGGCGACAGGCCTTCCACCGCCGAAGCCACCAGGCGCTGGATGCCCGCCACCTCGCGCGCATCCAGATGCTTGGCCGGGCGCATCGTCAACGTGACCGAAGCCTTGGAAGGATCCTGGTCCGGCGAAAACAGATCCGAACGGCGGATGGTTAGATGTACGCGCGCAGAGGCCACCTCGTCCAGCGCCGAAATCGTGCGCTCCAGTTCGCCTTGCAGGGCGCGCTGAAAGTTGACCCGCTGCGCGAACTCGGTCACCCCGTAGTCGGAATCCTTGAACAGCTCGAAGCCGACGCTACCGCCTTTTGGCACGCCTTGCGAGACCAGCTTCATGCGCGTTTCGTAGACCTGCGCATCGGGCACGAGAATGGTCTTGCCTTCATCCGCCAGGCGGTAGGGCACCTGCATCTGATCGAGCGCACTGCTGATCTCCGCCGCATCCGTTTCGCGCAGATCGCGGAACAGCACGGCGTAAGGCGGATGCATGATCCACCATGAAGCGGCGCCGACGATGCCCGCGATCAGCACGATGCCGATCACGAAGGCGATTCGTGCGCGCTGTGACATGGATGCAAAAAACTGCCGCATAGGTATTCCTTTCGTACGGATTCAAATCCTCTCCCCTGGGGGAATAGGTATCTGCACAACTTTCCAGAAGCTGCCGTCCTCTTGACCGTCATTCCGGCGAAAGCCGGAATCCAGTTTCAATACGTTGTGCAAAGCACTCAAAAACAATTTGTGTCCTACGGACGCGTATTTGAACTGGATTCCGGCTTTCGCCGGAATGACGGTGAGGAGGTTTGGACTTCGCAATAAATTTGTAGATACCCATGCCAAGGTGGAGAAGGTGAAAGCTAAAGCTGCATATTGGTCAGGTTCTGATACGCATCCACGATCCGATTGCGCACCTCCACCGCCAGCTGCAATTTCAGCCGCGCGTGTTCCATGGCGATCATCACGTCGTGCACCGGTATGTCCTCCCCTGCCGCCAGCGCACGCGCGGCCTGGTCGGCCTGCTCCAGACTGCCGTTGAGTTCATTGACCTGCGAACCCAGCATCTGGATGAATGCCGGGCCCTTCTGGCTGGTTTCGTCCAGCGACTCGGGCATCTGGATCGGCCGGATGTCCACCGGCGCCACGGACGAACCGTCGATTGGCATCACGCTCATGCGTTGCCTCCCACATCCAGCGCATGCAGGGCCATGCTGCGCAATGTGTTGAAGGCGCGCACGTTGGCTTCGTACGCACGGCTGGCGTCCATCAAGGCGCTCATTTCCGACACCATGTCCACGCGCGGGTAGGTCACCATGCCGTTCTTGTCGGCGGCAGGATCGGAAGGATCATGTTCTTCGCGCGTGGTGGCATCGGTCGCTAGCATCACCGGCTGGGAAGGCAGGCCGTTGCCGGTTTCGCCGAGCATGGCGTTGAAGCTGGCGGCGTACGGCGCGCTCACCCGCATCAAGCGCGCAGGATGGCCCGGCTGGTTCGGCGTATTGGCGATGGCGATGTTGTGGCTGGCCGCCTCGATGCGCAAGCGCTCGTATTCCAGGCCAAAACGCGCTGCGGTAAAAATCTGGTCCACGACCATGTTCAATCCCTCCCGGCCAGGGCAAGTTGCATCAGGGCAAAACGCCGCGACATCACCGTCGTCAGCGATTGAAAATTCACGCCGGCGGTTTCCAGTTCCGCCACTTCGTCGTCGAGGCTGACCGGCGCGTTCGGCGCGGAATCTGCCGCGCGCACGGATTCGCCGAGCATGCGCGGTGTCATCGCCTGCAGCGCCTGGGCATCCATGTCGGGCTGTTCGGCTGCCTCGCGCAGCAAGCCGGTGGCCTGCGCGAAATCGGCGCGCTGCGTGCGATAACCCGCCACATCCACGTTGGCGATGTTGGCGCTGGCTACCTCGGCCCGCATCCGGGCCATGCTTATCCCCAAGCGCAATGCTTCGGTGGTCAAATCCATGCGTGCCTCCTCATTGAATCACCAGCTCGCCGCGCAGTGCGCCGGCGTCCTTGATCGATTGCAGAATCGTGATGACGTCGCGGGTGGACAGATGGATGGCCCGCAATGCCGCGATCAGGTCGGCGACCGTCGCGCCGTTGGGTACGCTCACCATGCGCGCCTCGGGGTCCTGAACGTTGATGTTTGCCTGCGGCACCACCGCCGTGCCGATATTGCGCGATGGATTGATCAGGTAGCCGTTCGGCTGTGAAACCAGATAATCGGTCTGCACCTGGATGCGCAGATCGCCCTGCGAAATGGTGACCGCGCCCAGCCGCACATCGCCACCGGACACCACCGTTCCGGTGCGCTCGTTGACTACCACGCGCGCAATCTCGTCCGGCGTCACCGGTACGTTCTCGATCATGGAGATGGTTTGCACCAGGTCCGACGGCGGCGCGGCGAAGGTGACGCGCACCTTGCCCGCGTGCTCGGCGACGGCGTTGACGCCGGCATTGTGACGCAGTGACTCGGCGATGCGTTCGGCGGTGGTGAAGTCCGGCTGATACAGCACTACGTCGAGCGTGCGGCCATCCTGGCCCAGGCCCAACGGCGCTTCGCGTTCCACCGTGGCGCCATCGGGCACACGGCCTACCGTGGGATAGTTTTTCCGGTCGAGGCTGCCGAATGCGTGCACTTCATAACCGCCCACCGAGAGCGCACCTTGCGCAAGCGCATAGAGCTTGCCGTCCGGACCGTTGAGCGGCGTCAGCAGCAGGATGCCGCCGCCGAGGCTGCGCGCATCGCCCAACGAGGACACCGACACATCCAGCTTCTGGCCCGATTCGGCAAAGGCCGGCAGCGTGGCCGTCACCATCACTGCCGCCACGTTGCGGCTATTGAGGTCGTCCGGGCTGACGTTGACGCCGAAGTGGCTGAGCGTGTTGGCCACCGACTGCACCGTGAGCCGGTTCTTGCTGGTATCGCCGCTGCCGGACAGGCCGATGACCAGGCCGTAACCCACCAGCGCATTGTCGCGCACGCCCTGCACGCGGGCGATTTCCTTCAGACGGACGCTGCCGTCGGCCAGCGCAGCGGCCGAAAACGAGGACAACAGCAACAACAGGACAAGCAGACGTTTCATATCAAACCCAGCCAGCGTGTAATGCGATAAAGAATGCTGTGGCGTTGGGCGGTGGAAATATCTCCCTTGCCGGTGTAATGGATATCCGCCTCGCTGATGCGGTTTGAAAGAATGGTGTTGCTTGGGGAAATGTCTTCGGGGCGCACCAGGCCGGTCAGCGCAAACTGCTGTTTTTCGCCGTTGATTTCCACGGTCTGCTCGCCGTGTACGCGCAGCATGCCGTCGCTGTCCACCGCCACCACGCGTACCGCAAGCTGGGCCTGCAGAGTGCCGGTGCGCGTGGTGTTGCCCTGCCCGGCATCTTCGCCGTTGAGCCCCAGGGCATAGTTGCGCGCAAGGTTGCGATATTGCGCATTGGCACCAAGCTGCACGCCGCCGCTCGCGTCGGTATTGGCGCTTGCGGTGGCGCTGGCGGTTTCCGTTACCAGCACGGTGAGCGTGTCGCCCACCTGATACGCGCGCCGGTCGGCCGCCAGGCCATGGTAGGCATCCGGATTGATCATGGAGCCGGTCGATGTCTGCGCACGTGCCGTAACGCTGAGGCACGCGGCAAACAGGCCGATAAGTAAGTATCTAGTCAACAACTTGCACTACTCCCTTGTCGGTAATGCGCGCACGCACGGGCGCTTCGGCGCCATCGACCTGTACTTGCACGATGTCGCCGGCGTTGCCATGTCCGATCGCCGTACCCTTGGTCTCGAGCTTGATCACGCCATACGATTCGAGCACTTGCACGCGCTGCTGCCGGTCGACGTCCGGAATGCGCTCGAAGTCTTCGAGCACGACCGGGCTGCCGGCAACCACCGCATGACGCAGGCGCATGCCATCGAGCTGGTGCGGATCGGTAACTAGATTGCCCTGCAAGGCGGCGATATCCCCATCGTGCGATACGAATTTCAGCGCCGATGCCGTGGTGCCGAGGGAGGCATCCGCGGCGTAGGTCGACACATCACGCGGGACGCTTACTGCAAACCATACGGTGGCCGAGCGCACCACGGCGCCGTTGACGCTGATCTCCACCGGCACGCTGACGCGCGAGCGCGGCCAGCGGCCTTCCGGCCGCCTGGCCTTGATCGCCAGCTTGCCGGCAAGCACCTGCACGTCTTCCGGTTTGCCTACCACGGCAAGCTGCGCGGTGGCCCTGTCGCTGCCGAGGCAGACATCCATCTGGGCCTGCGCTGCCTCGACGATGCGTGCAGCCGGCACCGTCTGCAGCGACGGCGAGGCCGCGGCAGGAAGGCTCAAGGCAAGCAACACGGTGGCGGGCAGCAGTCGACGCATGTTTACTGGCGCAGGTTGTTGATGGTGTCCAGGATCTGGTCCGACGCCTGCAGCACGCGCGCATTGAGCTGATAGGCGCGCTGCGCGATCACCAGCGTCGCCATCTCGCTCACCATGTCCACGTTCGAGCTTTCCAGCGAACCTTGCAGGATGGCGCCCACGCCACTGTCATTGGGCTTGCCCACGCTGGGATCGCCGGAGGCCTGCGTCGGCACATAGTTATTGCTGCCCACCGATTGCAAGCCTTCCGGCGAAGGGAAGGTGCTCAGCTCCAGCGTGCCCAGCAGCGTCCGGCTGCTGCTGCCGCCGACCTGGGCGTAAATCTGCCCGTTCTGGTTGATCTGGATGTTGGTGGCATCCGGCGGAATCTGGATCTGCTGCGCCAGGCGGCTGCCGTCTGCCGTCGCCAGGTAGCCGTCGGTATCCACATGCAGTTGGCCATCGCGCGTATACAGGTGATTGCCATTGGCATCGGCGACTTCCAGGAAGCCCTCGCCCTGGATGGCGATATCCCAGGTGTTGCCGGTCTGCTGCATCTGGCCCTGCGAGAACACCGCATCGGTCGACAATACTTCCGCGCCGGCTCCGGACTGGCTTGGCGTCAGGCCGGCCTGCACTTGCGACGGCGTGATCACAGCGATGTCGCCGAACGAGGTGCGCTTGGCCTTGAAGCCCGGCGTCTGCATGTTGGAGAGATTGTTCGACAAGGTGTCGATCTGGCTTTGCACGGCCTGCAAGCCGGATGTGGCGATATTCAGGGCGTCGATCATGTTCGTATCCTCAAGCGTTGTCGCCGATGTGGTTGATGCCTTCCTGCAAGGCCGCGTCGTAGGCCTGGATGGCGCGCTGCACCGATTGCGCATGGCGGGTAAGCGCCATCAGGCGCACCATTTCCTCGCCGGGGTCGACGTTGGATTGCTCCAGCGCGCCCTGTTGCACGCGGCCAATGAACTGCCCGGCACTCGCGTCGGTGCCGGTGAAGCTGTAAAGCCCATCGCCCATCTCACGCAGTTCGCTGGGCTTGTCGACATTCACGATCTGCAGGCTGTCGAGCTCGTCGCCGTTGTCGGTAATGGTGCCTGCGGCATCGATATGCACGTTGGCGTGGTTGAGCGTGATGGGGCCCGCCTGCCCCATGACCGGATGGCCGGCTGCATCCACCAATTGCTGGTCGGCATCCAGATGGAACTGGCCGTTGCGCGTCAGCATCTGCTGGCCGTCGACATCCACCACGAAAAAGCCTGGCCCGCGGATGGCCACGTCCAGTGGATGCCCGGTAGTGGAAAGGCTGCCGTCGGCTAGGTTCAAGGTCGGCGTGTCGTCGAGCAGACCGCTACGAAAATCCGTGGCGAGCCGCTCCGCGCGATAGCCGGTGGTGCGCATATTGGCCACGTTCTGGCTCAGCACGTCGAGCAGCGCCACGTCGTTGCTCAGGTAACTGGCTATGCCGGGGATGATGGTGGTCAAGGGATCCCTCCTAAAAGCTTGTCTAAGCAGCAACAGAAGAAGTGGTGACGGTGCCGAAGGCCTTCACCATCACGGTGGCGGGCACTTCGTTGATGCCTAGTACGGTGACGTGCGGCAGGCTGCGCTGGATCAGCGCACGCAGATGGCGGCGCACTACGCTGGGGCAAAGCAGTACCGGCAGGTGGCTGCGCGCCATCATCGCCTCCGATTGCTTGGCCAAGCCGCTCAGCAGCGCCTCCAACTGGCCGAGATCGGCGAGCAGCGCACCGGAGCCTTCGCGCTGGCGTACGGCCGATACGATCGAGCGCTCCAGCTCCGGCGCCAGCGTGAGTACGTAAAGCTCGCCCTGCGCATTGCTCACGCGCTGGCAGATGGACGGCCCCAACCGTTCGCGCACGCGCTCGACCAGGTCATCCGTCTGCTTGTGTGTCTTGCCTGCATCGACCAGCACTTCAAGAATGGTCTCGACATTGCGAATGCTGACTTGCTCGCGCAGCAGCTGTTGCAGCACTTTCTGCACATCGGTGTACGACATCACGCCCGGCACCAGTTCGTCGACCAGCGAGGCCTGCTGTTCGCGCACGCGCATCACCAGGCGTTCGGTTTCCGCACGCGTCAACAGCTCCGGCGCATGCCGCTTGGTCACTTCGCCCAGGTGCGTGATCAGCACTGTTTCCGGGTCGACCAGGGTATATCCCGCACCGCGCGCGTATTGCCGCTGGTCCGGGCTGATCCACTGCGCCGGCAGGCCATACGCCGGGTCACGCGTTTCCCGCCCCTCCAGCTTCGGCCGCTTGCCGCCGGGGTTGATCGCCAGCAAGGCGTCGAAACGCAATTCGCCACGGCCTACGCGCGAGCCCTGCACCTGGATTTCGTAGGCGTCTTCGGCCAGCGACGATCCCTGCACCAGCTTGACCTTGGGAAGAATGAAACCGAGATCGAGTGCAAACTGCTTGCGGAACGTGCTGATGCGGTCGCCCAGGTCCAGGCCGCGCGCCTTGTAGGTGGAGGAAATGCTGCTGCCCAGGTGGATCTCCACCGGCTCCACCGAAAGCAGCCGATAGAGATCCTCTTCCTCGCGCTTGGCCTCCGGCTCGGGCGTGGCTTCCTGCTTCTCGGCGAGAGCGCTGCCGCTGCGCGTGGCAAAAAACGTCAGGCTGCCGACCCCGATCAACACCATCAGCACCGGCCACGCCGGCAATCCCGGCAGCAACAACAGACCCGCCAGCGCCAGCGCCACAATGAACAAGGTACGCGAACTGGACAGCACCTGCCTTGCGATTTCCGTACCCAGCTGCGCATCCGATGCCGCACGCGTAATGATGATGCCGGTAGCCACCGCGATCACCAGCGAAGGAATCTGCGTGACGATGCCGTCGCCCACGGTAAGCAGCGTGTAGCGGTGCACGGCGTCCGTCCACGGCATGCCATGCTGCACCATGCCGACCGTCAGCCCGCCGATGATATCGATCAGGATGATCATGATGCCGGCAATGGCATCGCCTTTCACGAACTTGGTGGCGCCGTCCATCGCGCCGTAGAAGCTGGCTTCCTTCTCGATCTGCGTGCGGCGGCGGCGGGCTTCGTGCTCATCGATCAGGCCCATGTTCATGTCGGCGTCGATGCTCATCTGCTTGCCGGGCATGCTGTCCAGGGTGAAACGCGCCGCCACCTCGGCAACCCGCTGCGCACCATTGGTAACCACCACGTACTGCACCACCACCAGGATCAGGAACACCACCAGGCCGATAACGTAGTTGCCACCCACCACGTACGAACCGATGGCGTTGATCACCCGCCCCGCATTGCCCTTGTCCAGGATCAGGCGCGTGGCGGAAATGTTCAGCGCCAGGCGGAACAGCGTGGTGATCAGCAGCAACGAAGGAAACGTGGAGAAACTCAGCGGCGTCTCGGTAAAGAAGGTAATCAGCAGCACCAGCATGGCGCTGGTGAAATTGAGCACGAGCAGGAAATCCAGCAGCGCCCCCGGAATGGGCGTAAACAGGATCACCAGGATCGCGATCATCCCCATCACCAGGATGACGTCGCGCTTGCCGTTCCAGAGCTGGCCGAAGAGAGCGTTCACGAAAAGATCCTGTTGCCCGGGCGCTTCATCAGCCAGCGGTAGACCGGTGCCAGCGGTTTGTACAAATGCGCCGGCACCGGCCGGTCGACCTTGCATTCGCGATACAGCGCGCGCGCCAGCTCCGGCGAGCGCAGGCACGGCACGCCCGATTGCGCCGCCAGCTTGCGCATGCGCGCGGCCAGTGCATCACTGCCCTTGGACAGCACCACCGGCGAGCGCATCGTCTTGGGCCGGTATTTCAAGGCGATGGCGAGATGTGTTGGATTGGTCAGCAGCACGTCCGCTTCCGGCACGCGGCGCACGGAGCGCGAATGCTTGAGCAGTTCCACCATCAGGCGGCGGCGCTTTTGGCGGATATCCGGGTCGCCTTCGCGGCGCTTCACTTCGTCCTTGATGTCGCGCCGGCTCATGCGTAGCTTGCGGATGTATTCGCGGCGCGTGAACCACAGGTCGAACAGGGCCACCAGCGCAAGCAGCACCAGCATCCAGGTGGTGACCTGCACATAGGTCGAGCGCAACATCATGCCGATGGACGACGGCGCCACGAACGCCACCGCCTGCACCTTGCGGCTGATGCTGGCCGCCAGCATCCACGCCACCGTGCCGAGCAGGCCCAGCTTCAGCGTGAGCTTGAACAGTTCCCACAGGATGCGCAGCGAAAAAATCTTCTTGGCGCCTTGGGCCGGGTTAAGGCGATTGAAATCCGGCTTGAGCGGTTCGGTGCTGAACACCGGCCCCGTCTGCATCAGGTTGGCCACCACGGCCGCTACCAGCATCGCCATCACGATCGGCAGGATCGCCTGCCAGGAAGGTTGAAACGTGCGCTGCAACCAGGCCGCCAGGCTTGCCGATGGCGCCGGTGCATTCCCGGCCATGAGGATGGTGCGGGATAGCGAACGCGCCAACGCCGCGGCAATGCCATACGACGCCGCGGCCAGCGCCACACTGAAGACGATCATCACCACGATCCCGCTCAAATCCGCGCTGCGCGGCACCTGCCCGCGCTCGCGCGCTTCCTGCAGGCGGAACGGCGTTGGCTGTTCGGTCTTGCTCTGCTCGTCGGCGGCCATCAGTGCACCCCGGACGGCGTAAACATGGTGAATGCATCGCGATACATGCGCTCGATCAAGGGCGGCGCATAGCGCAACGACGCGGCCAGCAACATGAAGCCCGCCAGCACCTTGATCGGCAAGGCAACGAAATACGCATTGGCCTGCGGCATCGACCGGCTTGCGTAGGCCACGATCAGGTCGATCGCGAACAGGCCCAGCATGGTGGGCGCCGAAACCATCAAGCCGAGCAAAAACTGCGAAGACAGCTTCGACAGCAGCATCTCCGGCGACACCAGCACGCCACCACTGCCAAGCGGGATGATCCGGATGGACGCGACCATGCCCTGCAACAACAACAGGTGCAGCCCCAGCGAGAAAAACACCAGCAAGCCTGCCCATTGCACCACCGTGCCGGCCAAGGCTTCCGCCGTGCGCGTGCTGGGATTGAACAGGCTGGCTGCGCTGACGCCGGATTGGATATCCAGCACGCGCGCCGAAAAGCCTAGCGCCGCCATCGGCAACACCACGGCAAGGCTCAGCGAAAAACCGAGCACGCACTCGCCAGCCATGGCCAGCACGAACGGCACGGGATGATCGGGATCCAACCCCAGCGCGGGTACGGGATGCACCCCCACCGCCAGCATCGTCAGCGCCAGCAGCACGCACATGCGAATCGAGGCCGGCACGCCATTGAAGGGCGTGAACGCCGGCACCATCAGCAACGGCGCAAACCTCGCCATGGCGAGCAAAAACGTGCCGACGAGCGTATCGATCGCTCCCATGCTGCTACATCCCTGCAATCAGGCCGAACAGGTGCTTGGTGAACTCCACCACCACCGCCATCATCCAGGCACCGGTGACCACCACCATCGCCACCACGGTGATCAGCTTGGGGATGAAGGTAAGCGTCATCTCCTGGATCTGCGTCACCACCTGGAAAATCGAAATCACCACACCCACCGCAAGCGTGGCGAGCAGGATCGGCGCCGACACTTTTGCGGCCGTCAGCAATGTCTGTGAAAGCAGGTGCATTGCGGTGTCGCTATCCATGGCTACCCCCTGGGACGCACTAGTTCGCGCAGCTTGAAAATGAAATCCGCGGGCACGCTACCCACGCCCGGCGAACGCGCAAGGATGCCGTCCACCAGCTTGCGCGCCTCGTCGGCACGCCCTTCGTCCATCAGCAAGACGCTTTGCGCATAACGCGCGGCGCGGCCTTGCGGATCCAGGCGCATGGCGCGCTTGATCGATTCTTCCGCTTCCTTGCGCTCGGAACGCAGCGCATGCACCAGGGCAAAACCGCCGTGCGTCTCGCCGAAGGTTCTATCCAGCGCAAACGCCTTGTCGAAACTGTGCTTGGCGCCGGCCAGGTCGCCTTCCAGCAGTTGGCACCACGCCAGCGCGTGCCAGGTGCCGATGTGCTCGGGCATGTCGACCGATGCGCGTTCGAGCAGGGAACGCGCGGCCGGCACATCGCCGCCCAGCATCACGTTCTGGCCCAACCCAAGCCATGCGCGTCCCGAATGGGGATGCTTGGCCAGCACATGCTCGAACGCCGCCGTTGATTCCTGCACGCGTTGCGACCATAGCGCGACCGTGCCGCGCACAAGGCCCGCTTCGTGCTGATCCGGATCGGCCCTCAACGCCAACTCGGCTTGTTCGGATGCATGCGCCGTATCGCCGATATCCAGCCACAGCAAGGCGCGCACGCCTTGCACTTCCGGCAGGCGCGCGCCGGATTGAAGGGGCGCCAATGTTTCCAGCGCTTCGTCGAGGCGCTGCAGACGATGGAGGATTCGCGCCTTGAGCAACGCCAGCGCGACGTCGTCGCCTTCGGCATCGTGCGGATGCGCAAGCGTCTGCAACGCTTCCTCTGCATGCCCCTGCGCCAATTGCGCATAGGCCAGATCGTGCACGACACCGGCAGGCGCGACATCCATCTGGCCCAGCAAGGCCTGCAACAAGAAAATGGCGGTCTTGGCGTCACCGCGCAGCATCGCGCAGCGCGCTTCCCGAAAACGCACGCCGGGCGTTTCGCGCAACGACGTGGATACCTTGCCGATGCGGGCCAGCGCATCATCGAGACGCCCTTCCCCGAGCAGTTCGTCGAGAAGGTCACAAAGCAGCACGGGATTTTCCGGATCGCGGTCCGCAAATCCGGCAAGCAGGGCGGCGCGGCTCAAGGCGTCCCCCTAAACTTTTTCGGCATTATCCCGATATAGCCAACTCCGAAGACCACGAAGGTCTTCGACCACACGACATCCCACCGCACGGCTACTGCTCCTTGCGTACGGACCTCCGCCCGAACGCCCTCCTTCCCCTTACTGCATCCTTACGATGTGCATGGCACATCGCTTGGTCCTTGGCGTTCTGCCTGTCAGTTCACACTCGGTTCGTGACGTAGGACAAAACGTGCCTATTTAATCTAGGGTCGACTTTCACCTACTGTCAACAAACTTCTCACGCCGTCTTGATCAGCCCAAAACTTGCAAAAACTGACAAGGCCGACCGCAAGATTTTGCTGCGCGGCATGCGGGTGAAAACAGGGGCACTTTCGGCGCTAATTCGCGTTTTGAATGAGGTCCATTCATGCATGTGAAATCTTTGTGACGACGCGGAAGCGCCCGCTACACTAACGGTTGAACGCTGCAACCTGCCGGAGCCGACATGCCCACGGATCGCATCTCACCCTCGTTATCGCTGGTGGAAACGCTGAGGGCGCTTGCGCGCGGACGCACCCCGGATGCCCGCCCCGCCAACGACCCTGGCAAACCTGATCCTGGGGCATCGCAAAACCCCGTCACCCGGAAACACGACGTACAAGCGCTACGCCAACGCCTGCGCGACCTTGCCGCCGAGATTGACCTTGGCAACCCGTCATCGATGCTGCAGGCAAGAACACAAATCGTGCGAGAAATTTTGCTGTGGGAATTCGGTAGCGACTTCCGCAACGATTTGCAGTTCGTGCCAATGGTGGATGCCATCGGCAAGACGCTGGATGCCGACGCCGCGTTCCAGCAACGTTTCTTGAATTTGATGGCGGATTTGCGGAAGGATTGATTGTGCAGGCGCTCCCTGCTGGCGTCATTTCAGCGAACACGGAACAAGGCGCGTGACGCGTAACCCCACGAGCCTCATTCCCGCGAAAGCGGGAATCCATGTTCGGGGTGCATCAGAGCAAATGGATTGACCAGCTTCGCTGTTGTAAAGCGCCTCCGCTTTCGCGGGAATGACGGCCATGGGAGTACGAGAAACCTCAACTCTCAAACGTCTCAGGCAACTTCCCCGCCCGCCGATGCTCGGCCATCCGCCACAGCAAGCCCTCGAAATCCCGCGCAAATCCCTGGATATCGAACAAACCCGACGTCAATCGCTGCTTCAACAGTTTCGCCTTGATGGCAGCCCGATAACCCGCATCCCTGCCATAGTGCACCGCCTTCATCACAAACGCCGCATCGTCCGCCGCATTCATCTCCGGCATGCCCAGATGATGGTTCAAGCTACCGGCCACCCTGCTCGCAAACGTGTCGCCCGGCCGCGTAAGCACCGGGCAGCCAGCCCACAAAGCGTCAGAAGCCGTGGTGTGCGCGTTGTAGTCCTCTGTGTCGAGAAAAAGGTCCACGTGGCGGTAGCGAGCCAGATACTCGTGATGCGGCAGCTTCTCCATAAACACCAAACGCGATGGCGACACCCCCATGCCTTGAGCCACGTCACGCAAGCGATCGGCCATGCGGCCAGGACCTTGCAACAGCCATAAAACGCTGCTGGGAACGCCTGCCAGTATTTGCAACATGCGCGTAACACTGCGCGGATTGAGCTTGTAGCTGGCATTGAAGCAGGCATAGACAATGCCTTGTTCCGGCAATCCACAGACCTCGCGTGAAGGCGGCATGCCGATGGCGCGAGTCGGATCCGTGCATTGATAGCAACGCGGCAGGTACGCCACCTTCTCGCTGAAATGCGGCTGCAATGCCTCAGGCAATACAAAACGATCTGCGATGACGTAGTCCACGAAATCAGCACCGGTAGTGCCCGGATACGCCAGCCAGCTCACCTGCAGCGATGCAGGACGGTAGGCGAACACTTCCGGTTTACGGGCACGGCAGTAGCCATCCAGGTCCAGCAGTATTTCCACCCCCTCCGCATGGACACGCTTGGCGATAGCTCGCTGCGGCAAAGTAGACACATCGTGGAAGCCGTGCGCCGCCTTGACCAGGCGACGGCGCGAAGCATCCTTGCCATCATCGCGGGTGGAAAAAAGATGGACTTCCAATGACGAGTGGATCAGCTGCTCGAACAGCGACATGGTAAGAATCGTCGTTGGATGCAACCCAAATCCGTGTGACAGAAAACCTACCCGCAAGCGCCCGGCACCGGAAGGCACCGAAGCCAGCCGCTCGATCGGCCGGAGATCGGCCTTCTGCTTGATGTGGGCGGCGAGTTGGCGCGCGCATGCAGCCTGTTGCGCGGCGGTGCCCGGTTCGGATAGAAAGTCGAACGGCGACGCGTCGCCATGCGCCATCGCCATGGTTTGCGCCAATCGCGCACTTAGCGCCTCCAGCCCGCGCCACTCGCACAGGCTACGCCGATAGAACACCAGGGCGCGCAAGCTGTAATAGTCGCTATTGTCCAACTGCCAGGCCCGCTCGAAAGCACACGCGGCCGTTTCCAGGTCCTGCGCACGTTCGGCCAGCATGGCCCATTGCCGAGCGAGCATCGCATTGCCCTCCGCCAGTTCCGCGGCGCGTTTGGCCGCCTCCACCGCTTCAGGAAAACGTTGCTGTGCTGCCAACGACTCACCAAGCAATTGCCAGGCGATCACCAGCCGTGGGTTTTCCGATATCAAAGCCTGTGCCAGCAATTCGGCATCTGCCGCCCGGCCAAGCCGTATGTCACAACGGCCCAGGTTGACCTGCGCACCGAAGGCAAGTGGCGCCTGCGCGGCCATGCCGTAACACGCCGCGGCGTGACCATACGCGCCGATGCGGAACAGCCGATTGCCGAGCCCGTTGATGTCATCGGTGCTCCAATGCGCCCCCTGCAAAACCACGTGCAGTCGAGCGGTGAATTCTTCCGTGGCGAGCATGGCCGGCTCAAGGTCTTCATCACCTGTCACCGCGGCTCCCAGCAAACCCCATTCCTGGTCCAACATGGCTCCCCCGTTCGACAGCCTCGCGCCATAATGCCGTGCGTGCGTATCGAAGCGCGAGCCCCTATGCTTCGTCAACGCATCACGCAAAACGGCGTCGCGCATCGTTACAGGGAGTTAATTGGCATGCGAACCATCGTCATCCAGTCATATCGGGACACCCAGGTAGAGCCATGGATACAACGCTGCATGCGGACCGTAAGGGATTGGGCCGGCAGCCGTGGCTACGAGTATGAATTTGTCGACGACCACTTGTTCGACTTCATGCCGGCACGGGCGCGAAACAAAGCCGCTCGGTCGTTACTCCCGCAAACAGACATGGCGCGGCTGGGGTTACTGCGCGATCAACTGACCAAAGGCTACGAACGCGCCATCTGGATGGACGCGGACATGCTGATATTCGACCAAGCCATGTTCGCCATACCCGATGCCTGCGGCGCCATGCTCTGCCATGAGGTGTGGACCAGCCTCAACGACCAAGGTGAACTGACGCACTGGCGCGGCATCAATAATGCACTGATGGTGTTTGAACGCGGCCACCCATTGCTCGATTTCTTGCGTTTCGCCACCATCCAACTGCACGACCATGCCGGAACCGCCGCCATCCCGCGCACGGCCCTGGGTACCGATCTGCTGACCAAACTGGGACGTGTCGTGCCGCTGCAGCTGCACGCGCACGTGGCCTGTCTGAGTCCGTTACTGGTGCGGGCGGCTTACTACGATGACCACCCGGAGTGGCTACGCGCACATGCCATCGAGCACGGGCAACGCTTTCATGCTGCGAATCTCTGCCGATCGCTGTTAAACAGCGTTTCCGCGTTCAATCCCGCTCGCGGTGCCTTGAGCCAGGATCAGATACTGCAACTCGTCGAGAAGCTGATTGCCTCCCAAGGCAGTGCGTTGTTCGGCGAAGCCATTCACGCCTGATCGCCCCTCCCTCAACACATATGCGCATTCTTGTTATTACCGCCGCCGATGAATCATACGCGCCACTGCTACGTAGCTTGGTAAAATCGTTGCAACAGTGGCAGCCATACCCGTATACAGCCCTCGCGTTTTTTGATCTTGGACTTGCGCCAGATACCCGGCGATGGATCGAACAACATGCCAAATACGTAATCGAGCCCGGCTGGGATCTCCCGGTGAGCGAGCAGGTCAGGTCGCAGCAAGCGCATGCGCGAGCGCTCACCGTACGCCCCTTCCTACCCGACTACTTTCCCGGCTATGACGTCTACCATTGGATAGATTCCGACTGCTGGGTGCAGGAATCTTATGCGCTGGATTGGTATGCAAGCGCCGCATCCCAGGGCGCACTGGCCGTCACGCCTCAAATTCATCACGCTTATCGCCATAATCAAAAAAACTTTGCGTGGCGAACACAGCGTATGCATGCCTACTATGGCCCAAGAGCTGCACAGCAACTGAGCTGGGCCAGTTATGTAAACGCCGGCGTTTTTGCCCTGCGCGCCAATGCACCACACTGGACACGCTGGCGTCACCAGTTTGAGGCAGGCCTGAAAGCTTGTGACGGAAACATGTGTTGCGACCAGACAGCGCTAAATCACATGCTATGGACTGAAAATTTGCCCGTCGCAACTTTGCCCGCGTTGTGCAATTGGCTCTGTCACCTGGCCATTCCCGGCTACGACGTAAAGCGGAAACGATTCTGCGAACCCGGCACACCAGGCACTTCTTTGGGCATTCTGCACCTGGCTGCGGACACCAAGAACATCCGTATCCGGGTACGTGAAGAAGGCGCCATCAAAGACATTGGGCTGCGCTTTCCCGGTTAGCCGCCGGAAACCCCACGAAATTTCCATGGCTTGGTGCTGCCGCTCACGGCAGGGTTCGCTCAGCTGCGATACTGTTCCAAAATTTCGTTGCTGGCGATAGCGATTTCGGCTAGGCGGACAGCGGACGGGGCAGCGCGGGGCAGTCTATTTTCCCAGTAGGTCGTCAAGGACATCGGTATATTGTTTTTGAAGGCCGGGCTGACGCACTTCACTACTTTGGCCGGTGTCAACCTCGAAGCTCACTTTTTTTGCTTCAATCAATGACAAGCCGAAAATTTCTCGAAGAATACGTATGCCTATCAGCTGACTGAGCCCGTCAGCTTTTACAGCAGCATACACTTCTACCGCGTTTTTTCCGGCATCCTTCATTTCTTTATACTTCGTAAGGTCGGTCATATCACGATCTCCCAAAACGGGGTCAGGTTCACTTCCTAGGCGACAGGATGGTAAACACTGACGTCCATCATTCCTACTTGATGACTCCGCCTCGAATCCACATGGCGCCACACTCTAAAGATGGCGCGCCAACCTGGACTCGATCTTCCTTACATTCCGCAGCATGTCGTGCAGCGGGGCAACAATCGCCTTCCCTGCTTTCTCGATGACAGTGATCGCCTTCGCTATCTACAGCTATTACGCGAAGCACTATTGCATACGAGCTGCCAACTCCATGCATATGTCTTGATGGACAATCACGTCCACCTTCTTGTCACGCCACCAGCAAAAGGTGCCATCGCTCGCCTGATGCAAAAGCTTGGACGTCATTACGTCGGTCAGTTCAACGCACGACATCACCGCACCGGCACTTTATGGGAAGGACGTTACAAGTCCTGCCTCGTCGACAACGAAAGCTACGTCCTGCATTGCCATCGTTATATAGACCTCAATCCCGTTCGCGCACGCATGGTCGACAACTCCGCGGAATTCCCATGGTCTAGCGCCCATGGTCTAGCGCTGCCGCTCACAGCGGGCTTCGCTCTGACGCGGTACTGACTCCCCATCCAGCATATACAGCCCTAGGCACCACAGAAGCAGAACGTGGCATCGCTTATCAGGCGTTGCTGCGCGAAGCATTGTCGGGCGACGAACTCCACGCCATCCGCTCTTACCTGCAGCAGCAACGCGCGCTTGGTCACGACGCCTTCAAAGCAATGGTGGAAGCAAAGACTCAACGCTTCGCGGGTACACGTCCAGCCCATCGCCCGCCTCGGAAGTGAACCTGACCCCGTTTTCGTTACCTGCAGCAGCAACGCGCGCTTGGTCACGACGCCTTCAAAGCAATGGTGGAGGCAAAGATCCAACGCTTCGCGGGTACACGTCCAGCCCATCGCCCGCCTCGGAAGTGAACCTGACCCCGTTTTCCCCGGTTTTCCTTCCCCGTTTTCCCGGGAAGTGAACCTGACCCCGTTTTCCCGTTATCTTTGGTACAGCTCCACGAGCTTTCGCTCGTGTTCGTGACACACTGAACCTGACCCCGTTCTGCTACCCCGCTCTGTTTATACACAAGTGGATTTCATCTACCTACAGCTTTGCGCTCCCAATGCTCTCCATCTTTCGACCATACAAACCAAAGTGGCCCGGGGAATGGCAACTCCACAGCCAAGGAGGTAAAACCAATATGCTCATCGTACCTAACCATGCCCATGGCATATGGACGATCAAAACCACTAATTATCAACGGCTTCAACTCAAAAACCTGTTCAGCCAACAATTCACTCAAGGAGCAAAAGAAAATACCGCTTTCTCCTCCTTTTAGAAGCACCCCTTCAAAGAAGAAGCGCGGATTGCTATCCGGTCCGGCTATGGACATAAATCGCATCAGCTCGATTTTCGCTAGAATCGATTTATCCTTTTCATCCACGATGTAAAACCTAAAATGCTCCGTGATGTCGGGGTACTCACCGAGCTCTTGATCATCCTCGACCGGATAGTCAGAGCCCTCCGCACATAAGAGGAATGTCCTGCCCTTGATGTTAACTACCGAAACTATAGACTCGACATTTTCCAATCCGCTTCCATGAAGATAAGAAGCGACAAAGCGTCCCTCGCTTACTTCAATAGTCAACGGCCTCCCTCTTTTCGGCAGAGAGCGTGGAGTTTGCCCAACCAAATGATATACGTTATTACGCTCCAGATCGAAGTAACCCGCATAGCACAAGGCATGTAACTCTAGCGTTTCCTCCTTGATCTCTGATCCCCTGACATGGATTACATAGACGAAATCTTTCTGAGCGAGCACAATGGCATCGCTGTTTTCGTTGCTAAAGCTAAATGCACTGCCGTAGGGATCGTCAGAGGTATATGTGTAATTCTTAGGCGGTTCCTTATAGACGTAACGCCCATTCTTAAAGAGTATGACGAGGAGTCCTTTGATCAACATCCATCTGCATTGCGAGCCAACGCCATAGCTGGCAATGAATCCGATCGGGATGTCCGGTCGGGTTTCATAGGATTCTACGATGCACCTTCCATCGTGCTGAGCCAGCGAGCAATACACACCTGATTTCGTCGCAATGGGATGCCTCAGCAAGAATGCACATCGTTCAGCTCTCTCTTCAAGTGTCATTGCCTTACTCTCCAGAAATCCATTGATAAATTGTCGACGAGTCTGTACTGCCAGCGTTATAGCCGACAATGCCACCTATCGCACCTCCAATGAACCCGCCCACGGCTGCGCCGACACCCGTGCCCAATACCGGCACCACGCTTCCGATCAGGCCTCCAACGTAAGCACCCGCTGCTGCACCAGCCTCTCCTACGATGAAAGCCCCTGCCCAGCCGCCCGCAATTCTGGCTCCTTCGCGGTATGTATTGCCAAAGTTTCCGCTCTGCTTACCTATCTGATACTGCTTATAAAGGCTTCTACTATCTGTTACGGCGCCATAAACAAGCCCGGCGATACCCAGGGCGCGGCCAGCAACTCGCAGCCCCGCAGCATTCATCCCGAACGGCATTTTTAGACGTTCAATTACACTTGCGTTCATCGCATTATTAGGCCTTCCACTGGCCGCCACAATCTCACGGTAAACGTCATCTGGAGTGAAGTCGCCGCCCTTCTGGGAAAATTGCTTTCGGTACTTGTCATAGAGCTTGTCCAGTTTCGTTTTAATCAAATCTGGATTGGAAATATTTTCCTCAAGCTGAGCCGTTGGCTTATCTGGCCGCTGAACCGCAATTGCACGGAGCGCTTCTGGCGAAGACGCGGTTTTACGAATGCGCAAAGTCAACGTGTCTCGCGTCACTATTGATTCCATAGCACCTTGAATGGTAGTGATCTCACCGCCATCGATCTTACTCAAAATATTTGCGGCGTTTTGCGCAGATACTTTGTTGTAAAGCATGCGACCATCAAAATCCATCAACCGATTGCCCGGCGAATTCTCGAGATAACGCCGTCCACTCGGAGTACTGAAGTCATTGGAAGTGAACCTGTACAAGCCTCGCCCCCCAACGGCCGTTGCTAACCCATACATGGCCGATGGCAGCGTGATCGATTTGAGATTGCCAGACTGATCGCCCGGAAGAACAACCGGCGCTGTATATGTACCTAGATTCACCGCTTTGGTGGCCTCCACTAAAGCAGTAGCCTCAACCTGATTTGTAGTTACCTTTTGGTGCGAGTCACCGGAAAAGGGGCCGGAGGTAGTTAAGAAGTTACTTATCTACAGCGATGACACCATCCGGCAGCGTCCGTGTCGAATCACTGACATCACCCATGATGATTGATCGTGAAGATGCCCGCATGTTCCATCTTTCAACTCAACCATGCCTCGTGGACTACGTCTTGACCTACCTCATATCCCCCATCATGTCACTCAACGCGGCGTAAATCGCGGTGCTATTTTTGTCGATGACGACGACCGTCAACACTACCTAATGCTTCTCACCGAAAGTGCGCGCGATAACGACATGGCTATACATGCCTACGTTCTTATGGGCAATCATGTTCACCTTCTCGTTAGTACGACACGGCCCGGCGCATTGTCGGACGCAATGCGCCAGCTAGGGCAAAACTATGTCCCCGCGTTTAACCGTAGGCATCGACGGACCGGCACACTTTGGGAGGGTCGTTTCAAATCGTGCTTGGTGAGCACAGATCACTATCTTCTTACGGTGTACCGATACATTGAACTCAATCCAGTGCGTGCTGCGATGGTCCAGGCCCCAGAAGACCATCCATGGTCAAGCGTGCACGCAAATCTTGGATTACGAAATGACCCGCTGGTTACACCGCACGACACATTCTTGACCATGGGAACAGATCCTCAACAGCGTGCCGTGGCATATCGTTCCTGGCTTCGCGCTGGCGTGAGCGAGGATGAAATTTCCGCAATTCGATTACACCTGAAACAGGGACGTGCTTTAGGCGATCGTCGCTTTCAGGCCATGGTGGAAAAGACACTTGGGCAACCCGCCTCCACGAATCCACACGGCCGCCCCCAATCGCGCTCGCGGCATACAGAATGAAGCCAGCGAGGCCGGCCTCAGTTAACTACCTCCGGCCCCTTATCCGCTTATCGGGGGCGGCCCCTTATCGGGCGGGGCTTAACTACCTCCGGCCCCTTATCGGTGCTGGCGTCAAAGTTAGCGTCCACAAACATTTCTGAAAATTGCTGCGGAGTCAGATCAACGCCACCCTTCTTTGCCACCTCGGAATTTTCCTTCCACATCCTTTGAATGGCCTGGGGTGCGCCATCTGGTAGTCCGACAACCGAAGCAATCACTTCATCCCAATCGCCTGAAACGCCATATGTGGATCGTAACTTTGGTGCCATCAAATCTAGCGTCTTGGCATCCGATTCCTGCAGCTCTCCGATCACCTTCAACACATATAGCTCGAGCAACCTTAGAAGTGGCCTGCCGTTGTAGCGAGAATTGGAGTTCATAGATTGACCGTCATCAAGCATCATTAATTGCGTACTGAATCAATCGCTGACACTTTTCTTTCAAGGTTGGCTCTCGTTTGAGTGACCGACTCCAGTCAACGAGGAATTCATTGGCCACACTTACTTCAAGAAAGTACCGCAATCCTAAGTTTTTCGCGTCCTCTGGTAGACCACCAGAAGATGGCTCAGTTGCAACTATCGCCACAGACTGCTCTGTCCACGGCTCCCGTGCATAGATGGTATCTACCTCACTCAAGCCATCGCAGCTGTTAACTATCTCCACCAGCGTGGTCACTTGCCCCATAACGAATAGCCTCCCCTACCGTTCGGATGCAGGGCGTCCTGAAAAATACTTCCCGGGGCATGTTGAGGTCTAGGAACAAGTTGCATAACACCCGGATCTTCGGCGTGATGCCATGTCCAATCAGCCGGGGATGTCCTCGGTGCCAATCCGGCAGGGGTTCTTTGAACATCGACTCCAAGGTTTTGCATCATTTGTGCGAACTCCGGATCCGCTTCCATTGCAGTTAGTAGCGATTCATTCGCCTCTTGGAAATGCGCCCCACGACTTAAGCCAGGATACGACGCGGGATCCAATGTCATCTGGTAGGCCACACTGTATGACTCACCGGTCGGACCCGCACCACCTGTCGTGCTTGGAACGTTAGGTGCACCAACTTTACGCCCACCACCAATACTATCACCAGCTGTCTGATAAGCCTCATCCGCTGAAGCTTCACCCGCCCTCAACAAGCGCCTGATAAGCGGTCCGGCTCCCGTAAACACCGTGAACCGCCCCGGTTTTCGTGGAGGCTGTTTGGTTTAAGTGATCATGCTGCTAATGCCTGGGCGCAAGCATGTTGACGGTAGTAATTGGCTTCAGCCTCGGCAGGTGGAATATAGCCGATGGGTTCGAGCAAGCGATGGTTGTTGAACCAGGACACCCACTCCAGCGTGGCCAGCTCCACGGCTTCCTTGCT
>Ga0209759_1000454_pt1 | contig 46927 bp, 37 predicted proteins | sample AraplaCL_Col_mMS_FD_184261 | JGI IMG/M metagenome (GOLD analysis project Ga0209759, IMG submission 184261) | Arabidopsis root microbial communities from the University of North Carolina, USA - plate scrape CL_Col_mMS (SPAdes) (version 2) | ecosystem: Host-associated > Plants > Roots >...
ATCCCATCCCGAACTCGGAAGTGAAACGCAGCTGCGCCGATGGTAGTGTGGCATTGCCCATGCAAGAGTAGGTCACCGCCAGGGGCTTTATCCTTAAAACGCCTTCCCCATCCGGGAAGGCGTTTTGCTTTGCGGCGGGTGCCAAATTTCGATTGGCTGTCATGCCCGCGAACGCGAAAAGCTGCTTTGCAACGCGAAGTCGATCAATGCATTTACCAGTCGCACGCCATACGTCTGCGCTCAGTCGGCAAATTCGACCTGATAACCGCGGCGCCTGAACATCTCGGCCAGATCCAGTTCGCCATACAGCTCGCCCGCCTCGGCCTGCGAAATCGTGTAGCGGACGGTGGGCGGTTGGATGCTTGCCAGCTTTCGCAGCTTGGAGTGATGGCCGAAGATGCCCAGCGCATCCATGCCGTGATGGACCGCTCCGGCGTGCTCGATGGCAAACCGTGCGGCAATATCCAGCGGTGCGAAGCGCAAGCCCTTGGCTTCCAGCGCGCTACGAAGCACGCCGGACAACTGCACATCCTCCAGCAACACATCGTTATGCCAATACATCCGCAACGGGTCGCCCGAGACCGAGTCCGGCGGGGGAATCGACACACGTATGTCCGGATGTTCAACCAGGGCGCGCATCAGGCGCTGGCTGCGCAGGCTGAAACCGCCATTGAGCACCGGCGTGACGGTGTAGCCCGGCCGGTCCATATCCTTGCACCAGGCGAATTGCCGGACCCAGCGCGCGCCGTCAGGCGCGTCGACGTGCGCCAAGTGAATCGGCGCGCCAACATAGTCGTACTGCAAATAATCGTCGTGCCAGTTGTCGGTGCTCAGCACCCAGCCATCGTCCTGCACGATCAGCGCGAATTCCGTTTCCACCACGCGCCACAGTGCGAACAGCATGAACCAGCTGTATTCGTGGTAGTTCATCGCCTGGATCGCGCGCCATTCGAGCGATGCAGGAAGATCCGCCGGCGCCAAGGGGCTGCACAGCAATGCGCGCGCACCGGGCATCTGCTGCTGGCACCAGGCAAGGGAGCGTACCGCGCCGGTGGCGTCCGGAAGGCCGGTAACGGAAACGATGGTGATCCTTTCGAACGCGGCCGAACTCATCGTGTAGCGGCTTTCCCGTTGCTGCTCTGCATTCTGGCGACCATGTTAGTACACGCCGATGGCCTGCAATGCTTGCTGCATCATCCCCCGAACGACTGCTGCAGCCACTTCGGCACCGGAATGCCTTTCTCGCGCAGGAACGGCGGATTGAACAGCTTGGCCTGGTAACGCGTACCCGCATCGGCCAACACCGTGACGATGGTATGCCCCGGCCCGAGCGCTTTGGCCAGGCGAATCGCGCCGGCCAGATTGACGCCGCTGGAACCCCCGACGCACCAACCTTCCTCGTGCAGCAATTGATGCAATAGAGGCACGGATTCCTGATCCGGAATCGACCAGGCCATGTCGATCGGCGCGTCCTGGAAATTCGCCGTGATACGGCTGGAACCGATCCCCTCGCTGATCGACCCACCTTCGGCGACCAGCTCGCCACAATTGATGTAGTTGGCCAGCGCCGAGCCGCCAGGATCGGACAGTGCGACTGTCACCCCCGGCTTGCGCGCCTTCAGTGCCCGACCCACACCAGCGAGCGTGCCGCCCGTCCCCGCCGAACAGACGAAACCATCAATCCGGCCTCCCGTTTGTTCCCATATCTCCACCGCAGTGGTCGATTCGTGCCAGTCGCGATTGGCGGTGTTGTCGAACTGATTGCCGAACCACGCGCTGCCGGGTGCTTGCTCGTTCAGGCTTTCGCTATAGGCGCGGGCGATATGGACGTAATGCTTGGGATCCTTGAAGGGGGCCGCCGGAACCAGCCGGATTTCCGCGCCGGCCACCCGCAGGGCATCGATTTTTTCGCGGCTCTGCGTATCGGGCATGAAGATGACCGTCCGGTAGCCGCGGCTCGCGCCGATCAGGGCCATGCCGATGCCGGTATTCCCGGCGGTGCCTTCCACGATCGTGCCGCCCGGCCTTAGCAGTCCCTTCTGTTCGGCATCCAGGATCAGCCCCAGGGCGGTGCGATCCTTGATCGAGCCGCCCGGGTTGAGGAATTCGGCCTTGCCCAGCACCTCGCAGCCGGTCAGCTCCGACATATGGCGAAGGCGCAGCAAAGGCGTATGGCCGACGGCTGAGGACAAATCGGGTTTGATGGTCATGGTCTGCGCTGACGCCCGCTGTGGAAGGCGTGAGGATACCGCGACCTCGCCAGCCTGCCACCCGCCCGTCCAGAGCTGCATCGCCGGCATATGGTCATTTCACATATGGCTGAAATACGCGGTTCTTTGGAGCTGTTTTTACGTTTAGACGTCTATACGTCCATTGACGCTCAAAAATGCCGTCTGTATAGTCGATTCCACTCATCGAGACCGGCTGAGGGACAGGCCCTTTGAAGCCGGGGCAACCTGCAGGAGCAATCCTGTAACGGTGCTAACTCCTGCGGGGCGCTTCGGCGCCGACCGAGAGATGGGGTGTCGTCAAACCATGCGATGCATGGCGTATCCGGCGACAACTCTTCAAATGGTTCTCCGCAGGGCGATGTAAACGGAGAACCCAAGATGCCCCAGCTCGCCAATTCCTCCCTTGAAGATCGTCCCACTGCCGTGGTCGTGTCCTTGCATTCGCGTAGCACGTTGACCGGGCAGCGCAGCTCCCGCCGCCTCGCCTTGCAGCCGAAGTACGGCCATGGCGTCAGCCATGTGGACGTGCGTTATCAGTGGACGGGTGCGGCGGATGCGCCGACGGTCATCGTGCAGGGGGGCATCTCTGCGGATCGCCATGTGGCCGGCATTGACCAGGACCAGCCAGGCTGGTGGTCGGAGCTGGTGGGACACGGCCAGGCGATCGACCTGGCGCATTGCCGCGTGCTCAGCATCGACTGGCTGACGCCGGCCGATTTCGAGCACAGTCCGCGCGCGGTCTCCAGCGAAGACCAGGCCGATGCGCTGGCCGCCCTGGTCGATGCGCTCGGCATTGGCCGGGTTGCCGCATTCATTGGTTCCTCCTACGGCGCGATGACCGCGCTGGCGTTTGCCGCTCGCCACCCGGGCAAGCTGGAGAAACTGGTGCTGCTGGCCGGCGCGCACCGCGCCCATCCGATGGCCACCGCGCAGCGCGCGATCCAGCGCCAGATCCTGCGCCTGGGCCAGGCTTCCGGCCAGATCGACGAAGCGCTTTCGCTCGCCCGCCAGCTGGCCATGACGACCTATCGCGGCAGCGAGGAATTCGCGCGCCGTTTCGATGGAACGCCGGACTATCGCGAAGGCCGCTTCCATTTCCCGGTCGAGGATTACCTGGAACACGCGGGCCGCCGTTTCGTCGAGCGTTTCGATCTGGACCGGTTTCTTGCGCTGTCCGAGTCGATCGACCTGCACGACGTTTCACCTGAAGCCGTGACCACGCCCGCCACCGTGATCGGCTTTCCTTCCGATCGCCTGGTGCCGCTGGCCGACCTGTGCGAACTGCAGCGCCGCTTGCGTGGGTCGGCCACGCTGGAAGTGGTCGATTCGCCGTACGGCCATGACGCCTTCCTGAAAGAAACCAACAAACTGGCGCCGCTGCTGCGCCAGGCCGTCCCCAGCCGTTGTGGAGCTTGACCATGTGCGCCGATATCACCAAGGAAGCCACCGCCAGCACGCGCGCCGTACGTGCCGGCATCGAATCGGACACGCAGCACGGCGCGGTGGTGCCGGCGTTGCATCTCTCCACCAACTACAGCTTCACCGGCCTGGGCGGCAAGCGCGCGTATGACTACTCGCGCAGCGGCAACCCCACCCGCGACCTGCTGGGCAACGCGTTGGCCGAGCTCGAGCAAGGCGCCGGCGCGGTCGTCACGGCCAGCGGCATGGCCGCCGTGGCGCTCGCACTGGAACTGGTGCCGGCCGGCGCCACGGTACTTGCTGCGCATGATTGCTACGGCGGTACCTGGCGACTGCTCGATGCCTGGGCGAAGAAAGGCCGCTTCAGCGTTCGCTTCGTCGATCTCACCGACAACCATGCGCTTGCCGAGGGCCTGGCATTGAAGCCGGCGCTGGTGTGGGTGGAAACGCCGTCGAACCCGCTGTTGCGCATTACCGACATTCGTCACGTTGCGCACGCCGCGCATGCGGTCGGTGCGCTGGTCGTGGTGGACAACACCTTCCTGTCGCCCGCGCTGCAACAGCCGCTTGCGCTGGGTGCGGATGTGGTGGTGCATTCGACCACCAAGTACATCAACGGGCACAGCGATGTGGTCGGCGGCGCCGTCGTCGCGCGCGATGCGGCCGTCGCCGAACAGTTGAAATGGTGGGGCAATTGCAATGGCCTCACCGGCGCGCCGTTCGATAGTTTTCTCACCTTGCGTGGTCTGCGCACGCTGGGCGTGCGCCTGCGCCAGCATCAGGAAAACGCGGAACGCGTCGCTGCCTATCTGGATCAGCATGACGCCGTGCGCAAGGTGTATTACCCGGGTCTGGAACAGCATGCCGGCCATGCGCTGGCTGCGCGGCAGCAGCAGGGTTTCGGCGGCATGCTGAGTTTCGAACTGCATGGCGACGTGCCGCAGATCGAAGCCTTCGTCGATGGCCTGCATTTCTTCTCGCTGGCCGAATCGCTCGGCGGTGTGGAAAGCCTGGTTGCGCATCCCGCCTCGATGACGCATGCCGCGATGGCGCCCGAAGCACGTCGCGCCGCCGGCATCGCCGATACGCTGCTGCGCCTGTCGATCGGCATCGAGGATGGCGATGACTTGCTGCGCGATCTCGATGCGGGCCTGCAGCGCGCGCTCGCGGTGACCGAAAACGCTTCGAAACGCCGGGTGATCGCATGAGTGCGGTGCTGGCCGAAGCGTCTGTTCCCAAAACCTCTCCGGTCGCGCCGCAAGAAGCCGCGCTGGTACTGCTGGGCACCGGCGTGGTGGGCGGCGCGTTTCTGAAGTTGCTCTGCACGCCGGTGGCAAAACGCCTGCATCTGGTTGGTGCAGCCAATTCGCGCAAGCAGCAGACGGAAGCGGCCCAGTTGGCGGCGCGCGATTTGCGCGAGCGTCTGAAACGCGAAGGTTCGGCGCGCGACGATACAGCGCTGCTGTCGGCACTCGATGCGCATCCGGCACCGTTGAAAGTCATCGTCGACGCGACCGCATCCGGCGAATTGGCGTCGCGCCACGCCGATTGGCTGGCGCGTGGCTATCACGTGGTGACGGCGAACAAGTCGCTGGCCGGCGGGCATCTTGCAGGGTGGCGCGCCTTGCAGGCCGCGCGTGCGGCAGGTGGCCGCTATGGCGATTCGGCCACTGTCGGCGCGGGCTTGCCGGTGCTTTCCACGTTGCGCCGCCTGTGCGATTGCGGCGATGCGCTGTTGACGCTGGAAGGCGTGTTCTCCGGTTCGCTGTCCTACCTGTTCAATCAATACGACGGCAGCCGTCCGTTTTCAGAGTTGCTGCGCGAAGCGCGCAAGCTCGGTTATACCGAACCGGATCCGCGCGCCGATCTTTCCGGCGAAGACGTGGCGCGCAAGCTGCTGATTCTCGCCCGCAATGCCGGCTTCGCCCTGGGTCATGACGAAGTGGTGGTGGAAAGCCTGGTACCCGAAAGCCTGCGCGATCTTTCCACCGAAGCTTTCCTGGAACGCCTGGAAGAATTGGATGAGCCGCTGGCCGCGCTACATGAAGCGGCGCATTCGCGCGGCCAGGTACTGCGTTTCCTGGCACGCTTGAATCAGCGTGGACGCGCGCGCGTCGGTATCACCGAAGTGCCGGTCACGCATCCTGCCGCGCGTCTTTATGGCACGGATAATCAGTTCGCCCTGACCACCACGCGTTATCACACGCAACCGCTGGTGATCCAGGGACCGGGCGCGGGTCCGGAGGTCACCGCCCAAGCGCTGTTGGGCGATATCCTGGCGTTGTAGGCTGGGGTGCAACCCCAGCATTGCCATCTACACGCATCGCGACGTCGGGGCTTGCATCCCAACCTACGTTCTTTTGCGCATCAACCCCGCACGATGCGTTCGGTGGTGTCTTCATCCGGCGGCACCAGCGGCAGGTCCGGATGCACATGCGCTTCGTCGCGTGCGGCCTCCACCGCGGGCGTGCGCCAACCGGACTTCACGCCCCACAGGTAGAACACCAGCCCGATCACCGCAACGACGATCAGATCGGTGCCGTAAGAAAGGTAACCGTGGCCGCCGAACGTGGTGCTGCCGGCCCACGACACGAACGCCACCACCGGCAGATAGACGATCAGCCACCAGGCGCCCTTCAAGTGCCGCCCGAAATCGTGCCAGCCGGATTTCGCCTGGTAATACAGGTACACCGGCAACGCCACCACCATCAGCAGAATGATCTCGCCGGTCAGCGGCCACTTCGCCCAGTACAACAGCTCCGTCGCCATGACGAAGGCGACGCCGGCCAGCACCGGCAAGCCCGCCACGCGCAAGGGGCGATGCAATTCGGTAGCCGTACGGCGTAGCGTCATCACGCTCACCGGCCCGGTGAGATAGGAAATGATCGTCGCCACCGAGATCACCGCCGCCAGCGTGCCCCAGCCGCGAAAGAAGAACAGGAACAGGAACGACACCACCAGGTTGAACCACATCGCCGGCCGCGGAATGCCCCACTTCGGATGCACGTGGCCGAGGATCTTCGGCAGCGTGCCGTTGCGCTCCATGCCATAGATCATGCGCGCGGTAGTGGCGGTGTAGGTCATGCCGGTGCCGCTCGGGCTGATGAAGGCGTCCACATACAAGAGCATCGCCAGCCAATGCAGGTTGACGATGATCGCCAGTTCCGCGAACGGCGAGCGGAAATTGATGCCGTGCCAGCCGGCCTTCGCCAGCATGTCCTGCGGTACTGCGCCCAGGTACGCCACTTGCAGGATCACGTAGATCACGGTCGCCAGCAGGATCGAACCGACCACCGCGAACGGAATGCTGCGCCCCGGATTGCGCGCCTCGCCGGCCAGGTTCACCGGACTCTGGAAACCGTTGAAGCTGAAGACGATGCCCGCGGTGGCGACTGCGGTGAGCACCGCGGCGAAGTCGATCGCGTGACCGCCGCCATGGATGCCGACCGAGAAATTTTCAGGATGAAAACCGCTGGCGATCAACGCCAGGCCGGTCGCCGCCGGCACCACCAGCTTGAACACGGTGATAGCGGTATTGGAGTGCGCGAACAGCTTCACGCTCCAGAAATTGAGCAGGAAGTAGATGATTACCAACACCGCTGCGATGTACAGGCCGGTGTGGCTCAACTCGCCTACGCCGTCGGTGACGTGATACAGATCCTGTGCCCACGCCCACGGCCATGAAGCCATGTATTGCACCGAGGCTTCCGCTTCCACCGGGATCACCGACACGATCGCGATCCAGTTTGCCCAGGCGGCGATGAAACCGACCAGCGAGCCGTGCGAGTAGTGGCCGTAACGCACCATGCCGCCGGATTCAGGAAACATGGCACCCAGTTCCGCATAGGTCAGCGCGATGGTCATGATGATCGCCGCACCCAGCACCCATGCCCAGATGGCGCCGGGGCCGGCCAGGCCAGCGGCCTTCCATGCACCGAACAGCCAGCCTGAGCCGATGATCGAACCCAGGCCGGTAAGCATCAGGGCGAACGGCCCCACGTCGCGGCGGATCGCGTTGGAAGAAGACATCGAGCACTCCCTTGAAGCCATACGAGCACCCGCCGTGCGGGCGACACAATCCGGCGATGATGACAGACCGGCATATGCAGTGTCAGCCCGTGCCGCGGGCGGTCGCCTGTACCGGACGTCGCTGGCTGGCCCGTCAGCGAAGGGTGGATCACGTGTTATATCTTTTCATCTCGAATAAGAGATATATACTTGTCCGAGTGACGCAAGGACCCAAGCCATGTCGGCCATCAGCTTCGAATTCTTCCCGCCCAAAACCGACGAACAGCGCGCCCAGCTCGACAAGACGGCGAAAGAGCTGAAGGCGCTCAAGCCCGAGTACGTCTCGGTGACCTTCGGCGCCGGCGGTTCCACCCTGAGCTACACCAGCGAAACGGTGGCGCGCCTGCATCAGCAGCATGGTCTGGATGTGGCGCCGCATCTCTCATGCATGGGCGGCACGCGCAAGGAAATCGCCGAACTGCTCGATGCGTATCGCGCCGCCGGCTACCGGCGCATCGTGGCGCTGCGCGGCGACCTGCCTTCGGGCATGGCCTCGCCGGGCGATTTCCGTTACGCCGCCGAGCTGGTGCGCTTCATCCGCGAATACAGCGGCGATCACTTCCATATCGAAGTGGCGGCGTATCCGGAAATGCATCCGCAGTCCGAAGACGTGCAGGCCGACTTGCGCCATTTCAAAAGCAAGGTCGATGCGGGCGCCAATGGCGCGATCACGCAGTACTTCTTCAATGCCGATGCCTATTTCCGCTTCGTCGATGACGTGCGCCGCATGGGCGTTACCGTACCGATCGTGCCGGGCATCATGCCGATCTCCAATTACGCGCAGCTCAAGCGATTTTCCGATGCGTGCGGTGCGGAGATTCCGCGCTGGATCGCCAAGCGCATGCAGGCCTATTACGACGACGTGGAATCGATCCGCGCGATGGGTGCGGAAGTGGTGGCGCAGCTGTGCCGTCGACTGCTGGAAGGCGGCGCGCCGGCCTTGCATTTCTACACGCTGAACCGTGCGAAAGCGACGCGCGCGGTGCTTGATCAACTGCACTGATGCATCGCGTGCATCGGGCTATGCTTGGCCGATGCGTTTCCTCTGCCTGCTGCCACTGCTGTTGTTGCCGGTCTGCGCCAGCGCGCAGGGCATCCATCGTTGCATGGGTACGAATGGCATTCCCGTCTTTACCGACCGCAATTGTTCCGATGTGAATGCCACGCCGGTGCTGCCGGCGCCGGCGCCCGCAACGAGTGTGCATGCGCCGGCGGAAATCTCGCAGCCGCCGGCGGTGACATGCGCGGCGGATCTGAAGCAGCTCAAGCAAGCGGTGATCGATGCGTTCGCCGAGCGCAATCCCAATCGCCTTGCCGGCGTAACGTTGTGGAACGGCGACGGCAAGGAAGAGGTGGTGGCCGGCATCCGTTATTTCAGCCGGCTGATGTCGCGTCCGCTGATCGACGTCAAAGGTGCATCGGCGGCCGGCGCTGAAGAGGACGCCTCCTCGCTTTCGCTATCGGCGTCGCCGAGCCCAGCGCCTGCGCATGGCGAAGCACTGCTCGTGCGGACCGAATCGGACGATGGCAGCGGCGCCAGTACCGAAACCCGTTTCGACGTGGTGCATCGTTCCGGATGCGTGTGGCTGCAGCCGCGAAGCTAGCATCACCCTCTGGCGAAAGGTGTCGAAAGCTTCGGCCCGTTATCATGGGCGGTCCCCAACGGAGATTGCCCCATGGCCCAGCAGTACCCCGAATGGATCTGGCAGAACGGCGACATCAAGCCGTGGAAAGACGCCACTGCGCACGTGATGTCGCATGCCCTGCATTACGGTTCGTCCGTGTTCGAGGGCATCCGCAGCTATGTCACGCCGGAAGGCGCGGCAATTTTCCGCCTCACCGACCATTTGAAGCGCCTGTACCTCTCGGCCAAGATCTACGACATGGTGTTGCCGTATTCGCAGGACGAACTGGCGGCGGCCTGCCGCGAAGTGATCCGCAAGAACGGTTTTTCCGCCGCCTATTTGCGCCCGGTGGCATATCGCGGCCTGGGCGGCTTCGGGCTTTCCGCCGAAACGCCGATCGACGTCGCGGTGGCGAGCTGGCCGATGGGGCCGTACCTGGGGCCGGAAGCGCTGGAAGTGGGCATCACCGCCTGCGTGTCGAGCTGGCAGCGTTTCGCGCCGAACACCATTCCGGCGGGCGCCAAGGCGGGCGGCAACTACCTTTCCGGCCAACTCGTCGCGCGTGAGGCGCGCCGCCTGGGCTTCGGCGAAGGCATCGCGCTGGCCGCCAGTGGCCTGCTCAGCGAAGGCGCGGGCGAAAATCTGTTCCTGGTGTTCGATGGCGTGCTGCATACCACGCCGGCCAGTTCCTCCATCCTCGCCGGCATTACTCGCGACACCATCAAGGTGTTGGCGCGCGAAGACGGCATCGAGGTGGTGGAGCGCGACATCCCGCGCGAATACCTGTACCTGGCCGACGAAGTGCTGATGTGCGGCACCGCCGCCGAAATCACCCCGATCCGCGAGATCGACGGCAAGCAGGTCGGCAGCGGCAAGGCCGGGCGCGTCACCCGCCGGCTGCAGGAACTCTACTTCGGGCTGTTCAACGGCAAGACGCAGGACAAGTGGGGTTGGCTAGAACCGGTTTGAAATCGTAGCGGCGCATCAATGCGCCGTAAGACAAGGATTGTTTGTAGCTACATTTGTAACTACAATCGTGACGTCGAGTTATTGGCATGACGCTGGTTTTTGAATGGGACGCTGAAAAAGCGGCGGCCAACCGAATCAAGCACGGTATCTCGTTCGAGTTGGCCGCACGCGTTTTCTACGATCCATCGCGCATCGACAGGTATGACGATCGCGAAAATTACGGCGAGGAGCGCTTTCTTACCATCGGCCTCGTCGGCCAGGTGGCATTGATCGTGACTTACACCATGCGCGGCGATTCGATCCGCATCATTTCTGCCCGAAAGGCTGATCGCCATGAGCAAGGCACCTACTGGGAAAACCGTTAAATTCGCCCTCAAATCAGGCACGCCGCTGAGCGAAGAAGAAAAGACGCAGCTTGCCGCCCTGCAAGATCGCGACATCGACTTCAGCGATATTCCTCCTAGTCCAGCCGACGCAACCTGGACACGCTCAGGCACGCCCCCTTCCGAGAACAAACAGCAAGTCACCTTGCGGCTTGATCGCGATGTGCTGGAGTTTTTCCGCCATACGGGCAAGCGCTACCAAACGCGTATCAATCAGGTGCTGCGCAGCTACATGCAGGCGCACCAGCCGAAGCGTTGAGCGGGGGACGGGCCGAGCCACTTCATTTTCACCAAAAAAGGTGAAAAGATGTAGCCCATGACCCTTCAGCTCACCAGCCGTCAGTCCAACATTCTCGCCTTCATCCGCGAGCGGCTGGCACGTGATGGCGAGGCGCCTACGCTGGAGGAAATCGGCCAGGCCATGGGCATCGCCAGCGTGAGCGCCGTGCTCAAGCATGTGCGCTCGCTGGAGGCGAAAGGGCGGCTGGTGGTCGAGCCCAACCGTTCGCGCGGCATCCGGCTGGTGCGAGAGGAAGATCCGCTCGCCGCCGATACGCTGGACCTGCCGCTGATCGGCCGCATCGCTGCGGGCGAGCCGATCTTTTCCGAATCCCGCGTGGAACGCAGTCTGCGCGTATCGCGCTGGCTGTTTCGCCTGCAGCCGGATTACCTGGTGCGGGTAATGGGTGATTCCATGCGCGACGAAGGTATTTTGGATGGCGATCTGGTCGCCGTGCACGCCACGCCTGTCGCACATCATGGTCAGGTGGTGGCAGCGCGCGTGGCGGGCGACCGTTTCACCATCAAGCGGCTGTACTGGAAAGGCGACGTTATTCGCCTGTTGCCAAACAGCCCCGGCTATCAGCCAATCGATCCCGATCCTACTGAAGACTTTGCCATCGAAGGATTGTTCGCAGGTCTGGTGAGAGGTGTCTGATGGGCACGGTCGTCGCCTTGTCCCACTTGCTGGATGCCCGGCAGGTCTGGCGCGGCCGGGCGCAGCCGCCGGCCGAAGGCGGGCAGTCCACTGGTTGGCCGCTGCTCGATGCGGCCTTGCCGGCGCGCGGCTGGCCGGAAGCCTCGCTGACGGAAATCCTGCTGCCCGCCGACGGCATCGGTGAGCTGCACCTGCTGTTGCCGACGCTCGCGCGGCTCACGCAAGGGCAGCGTCCGGTGATGCTGATCGCGCCGCCGTATGCGCCGTGCGCGATGGGCTGGCGGCAGCGGGGTGTGAATCTGCAGCGCGTGGACATCGTCGAGGCGGACGAAAGACACGTGCTGTGGGCGGCCGAACAATGCCTGCGCTCCGGCAGTTGCGCCGCCGTGCTGGCATGGCCGCAACAGGCGGACGATCGCAGTCTGCGCCGCTTGCAAGTCGCTGCCGATACCGGACGTGCCTTGGCGTTCGTATTTCGCGACAGCCGCTATCTGGCGAATGCTTCGCCGGCGGCGTTGCGCTTGGAACTCACCACCACACCGCAGCCATCGCTATGGATACGCAAATGCCGCGGTGGCCATCCACCCGCGCAACCCATTGCCTTGCTGCACATCTACGACCATTCCCACGACTCGCCGCAGACGGCTCCCTCCCCTGCGTGCAGCAGGGGAGGGCTGGGGAGGGGTGAAGCCCCGCAAGCAGACAAAGGCGTAGTGATATTCCCCACTCTCGGCGCGAGCGGGGAGTGACGGTGACGGCATATGTTGTGGACCTGCATAAGCCTGCCGCACCTGGCACTGGATGGTGTCCTCCGCCGTCGCGACGATGACCGTCCGCTGGTGCTGGTGGATGGTCCTGCGAATGCACGCTGCGTGATGGCGGCGAATGCATCGGCGCAACGTGCAGGTTTGCATGTCGGTCAGCGCCTGAATGCCGCGCAAGCCTTGTTGGCGCAATTCGAAGCGATTCCCTACGACCCTGCCGATGCGGATCGTTGGCAGCGCTTCCTGGCGAGTGTCGCCTACCGCTACAGCTCGCAAGTGGCGCTGCTGCCGCATGCCATCGTGCTGGAAATCAGCCGCAGCCGCAGCCTGTTGGGTGATTGGCCGGCTATCGAACGTCATTTGCGCCGCGACCTTGCCGAGCTTGGCTTTCGCCATCGCATCGCCGCGGCCCCCACGCCGCATGCCGCGCATGTGCTTGCCGATGTGAGCGATGGCATGGCGGTGCTCACGCAAGAGATTATGCAACGCGCACTGGATGCCGTGCCTTTGTCGAAAAGCCATTTGCCCGAGCAGGCGGTGGATGCGTTGCCGCGCATGGGTATCCGCCAGCTGGGGCCATTGCTGCGCATGCCGCGCGATGGTTTGCAGCGGCGTTTCGGCGCGGAGCTGCTGCAAGCCATCGATCGCCTGTTGGGCCACATACCTGCGGGGCTGGATCTGTACATACCGCCTGATACGGTGGACTGGCGCATCGAGCTATCGCACGAAGTGGAAAATATCGCCGCCCTGGTGTTTCCGTTGAAGCGCATGACCGGTGACCTTGCGGCGTATCTCTCTGGCCGCGATGGTGGCGTGCAGCGCTTTGCCTTGTGGCTGGAACATCGCGACAACGTTGCAACCGACGTGCCGGTCGGGATGCTTTCGCCCGAGCGCGATGCCAACGTGTTGTTCGAAGCGGCGCGCGGTCGTCTCGAGCAGGTGCAACTTTTCGCGCCGGTATTGTCGCTGCGCCTGATCGCCCATGATCTGCCCGGCTTCGTACCGGCCGGCCGCGACCTGTTCGACGAACGTCCCGCCAACGCGCTGCCCTTCGAGCAGTTGCGCGAACGCCTGCGCGCGCGAGTCGGCGATCGTGCCGTCTATCGCCTGGGCACCACCATCGATCCGCGGCCTGAGCATTCGCAGCGCATCGCCGAGCAGAATGAAAGCTTTATCGAGCCGCGCGCACGCCCCACATGGCTGCTGGATCAGCCCATTCCCTTGCGTGGCGCGCTGCGCATCCTTGCCGGTCCCGAACGCATGGAAAGCGGCTGGTGGGATGGTGATCCGATACGCCGCGACTACTACATCGTCGAAACGGAACAAGGCCAGCGCGCCTGGGCCTACTGCGCTCCGGGCGAGCAGAGCGGCTGGATGCTGCACGGGTGGTTCGCATGAGCGGTTACGCCGAACTGCACTGCCTGTCGGATTTCTCGTTCCAGCGCGGCGCCTCCAGCGCGCGTGAACTGTTCGAGCGCGCCAACGATTGCGGCTACAGCGCGCTGGCGATCACCGATGAATGCTCACTCGCCGGCATCGTGCGCGCGTGGGAGGCGTCGCGCGATAGCAAAGTGCCACTGATCGTCGGCACGGAAATCCAGCTCGAAGACGGCCCCAAGCTGGTGTTGCTGGTAGAGAACAAGCAAGGCTATGTCTCGCTGTGCCGCCTGATCACCAAGGGGCGGCGTGCGTCGGAGAAGGGCGAGTATCGCCTGCTTGGAACGGATCTTGCCGATGGCGTACCCGGCACGCTGGCGCTATGGATTCCCGCGCGCAAACCGGATCGAGAGCAGGGCGCATGGGTGAAACACATATTCGGTGATCGCGCCTGGCTGGCGGTGGAGTTGCACCGCGATGGCGATGATGACGCGTGGCTTGCCGAGCTCGAAACATTAGGCGAATCCTTGCAACTGCCACGCGTGGCGAGCGGCGACGTGCACATGCATATCCGCCGCTGCCTGCCGCTGCAGCACACGATGACGGCGATCCGCTATCGCAAGACCATTGCCGAGGCGGGCGACCTATTGTTCCGCAATGGCGAGCGTCATCTGCGGCGGCGCGTCACGCTGGAAGCGATCTATCCGAAAGCGTTGCTGGACGAGAGCGTGCATATCGCCAAACGATGCACATTCGATCTGAAAAGAGATCTGCATTACCGCTATCCCGCCGAGCTGGTGCCGGAAGGTTATACGGCCATGCAATGGCTGCGTCAGCTGGTGGCTGAAGGTTCCAGATGGCGCTGGCCGCAGGGCGTGCCGTCCGACATCCAAACCACCATCGAGCATGAGCTGAGCCTGATCGAGAAGAAGGAATACGAAGCGTTCTTCCTTACCGTGCACGACATCGTGCGTTACGCGCGAAGCCAGCACATTCTCTGTCAGGGACGCGGTTCGGCAGCCAACTCCATCGTGTGTTTCGCGCTGGGCGTGACAGATGCCGACCCTGCGAAGGTGAAGCTGCTGGTGGAACGTTTCATTTCGATGGAACGCGACGAGCCGCCTGATATCGACGTCGACTTCGAACACGAACGGCGCGAGGAGGTCATCCAGTACGTCTACAACAAATACGGCCGCGAGCGTGCTGCGATTGCCGCCACGGTCATCAGCTATCGCAGCAAGAGCGCCGTGCGCGACGTGGCCAAGGCGCTGGGATTGCCCGAAGATCAGATCGAAAAACTCGGCCGTTGTTACTTTCGCCTCGGCGATGCTTCCTTGCATGACCGCCTGCGTGAGCAAGGTTTCGATCCGGATGCGCCCGTGATGCGCAAACTTCTCGCGCTGACCGCGCAATTGCTCGGCAAGCCACGCCACCTGAGCCAGCACGTGGGTGGCTTCGTGATCCATGACGCGCCGTTGCACGAACTGGTGCCGGTGGAAAACGCCGCCATGCCCGATCGCACCATCATCCAGTGGGACAAGGATGACCTTGACACCCTGGGCCTGCTCAAGGTCGATTGCCTGGCGTTAGGGATGCTGACCTGCCTGCGCAAGTGTTTCAAGCTGGTGGAGCGGCATCGCAACAAAACCTTGGATATCGCCTCCATCGAGCCGGACGATGATGCCACTTACAAAATGATCCAGAAGGCCGACACCATCGGCGTTTTCCAGATCGAAAGCCGTGCCCAGATGGCGATGCTGCCGCGGCTCAGGCCAAAGGATTACTACGACCTGGTGATCCAGATTGCGATCGTGCGCCCGGGTCCGATCCAGGGCGACATGGTGCATCCCTATTTGCGGCGCCGGCACGGAGAAGAGGACATCACCTACCCATCCGAGGCCTTGCGCCCGGTGCTTGAGCGCACCAAGGGCGTGCCGCTGTTCCAGGAACAGGTGATGAAGCTGGCCATGGTGGCGGCGGACTACACGGCGGGCGAAGCCGATCAGTTACGCCGTGCGATGGGTGCCTGGAAGCGCCATGGCGGCATGGAAAAACATCGCGACAAGCTCATCAACGGCATGCTGAAAAATGGCTATACGGAAGCGTTCGCCGAACAGATCTTCAAGCAGATCCAAGGCTTCGGCAGTTACGGCTTCCCCGAAAGCCACGCTGCCAGTTTCGCCAATCTCGCCTACACCAGCAGCTGGCTGAAATGCCACGAACCGGGCATCTTCGCCTGCGCCTTGCTCAATGCGCAGCCAATGGGTTTCTACGGCCCCAGCCAGATCGTGCAGGATGCGCAACGTCACGAGGTTCGCGTGCGTCCGGTGGATGTGCGTTACAGCGAATGGGATTGCACGCTGGAGGCCGACGAGCACAGCAAGGAAGGATTGGCCTTGCGCTTGGGCCTGCGCCTGTTGCGGGGCTGCAGCGAGAGAGTGGCCGAACGCATTGCCAACGCGCGCAAGCTGGCGCCTTTCCACGACGTAGTCGATCTTTGCACGCGCGCCGAACTGGACCGACGTCATCAAGACTTGCTGGCCGACGCGGGCGCCTTGCGCGGCCTGGCCGGCCATCGCCATCGCGCGCTGTGGATGACCTCCGGCGTGGAAGCGCAACTGCCGTTGTTCGGTCGCGCCAGCCCGCGCGAGCAGGATGTCGCATTGCCGCTGCCGACTACGGTCGAAAACATGACGGCCGATTACGCACACAGTGGATTGAGCCTTGGGCCGCATCCATTGAAGCTGCTGCGCAGTCGCCTGCGCGCGGAAAAATATCTCGATTCGCGCAGCCTGCAAAAACTGCCGCATGCAGCGCAGGCGCGTACGGTCGGTCTGGTGACGCAGCGCCAGCAACCGCAGACGGCAAGCGGTGTCACCTTCATCACCCTCGAGGATGAATTCGGCAACGTAAACGTCGTGGTGTGGAGTCACATCGCCCAAACCCAGCGTCGCCCTTATCTGGAAGCGCGCCTGATGGCGATCGAAGGGCGCTGGGAATCGGTTGATGGCGTAAGCCACCTGATTGCACGACGACTGCGCGATCTTAGTCACCTGCTGGCGGATCTGGACGCGCGTTCGCGCGACTTTCATTGAGGCATGTATGCAAACGCTACTTTTCGAACAAGGCGTGCAAAGGATCGCCGATGACGTTACCGGGCCGATCACCTATTTTCCGGAGGTCATAACGCCCGCATTGGCGGCGTCATGGTTCAACAGCTTGCGCGAGGAGGGCGATTGGCACGAAAGCACGCGCATGATGTACGAGCGCCTGGTGGGCGTGCCGCGCCTGCATTGCCACTACGCCATCGCCAAGCCGGGCTTGCCGAACGTGCTGCGCGATGCGCTGGCGGTGGTGAAACAGCATGTCGATGCACCGTTCAACAGCATCGGCCTGAACTGCTATCGCGATGAGCACGACAGCGTGGCGCCGCATAACGACAAGCTGCATGAGCTGATCCCGCATCAGCCGATCGTGCTGCTGTCATTGGGCGCGACGCGCACCATGGTGATTCAGCGCAAGAAACCACCGCGGCTAAAGACGGAACTGGAACTGGAAGCCGGCAGCCTGCTGCTGATGGGCTGGAACGCGCAGCTTCATTACGACCACAGCATTCCGAAATTACATCATCCGGTAGGGATGCGGATCAGCGTGGCGTTCCGGGTGCGGCCGGGGCGGGAGAATAAAAGATGGTAGGTTGGGGTGCGAACCCCAACACCGGAACATGCGTGCATGGCGATGTTGGGGTTTGCACCCCAACCTGCATCGGCATCATTGCCGCTTTCGCGGAATTACTTCGCCGCCCGCGCCTTCAACGCCGCCACCGCCGGCAGCTCCTTGCCTTCCAGGAATTCCAGGAACGCGCCGCCGCCGGTGGAGATATAGGAAACCTTGTCCTCGATCCCATACTTGTCCACCGCGGCCAGGGTGTCGCCGCCGCCGGCGATGGAGAAGGCCTTCGAATCAGCCACCGCATGCGCGAGCACTTCCGTACCTTTGCCGAAGGCATCGAATTCGAACACGCCCACCGGGCCGTTCCACACCACCGTACCGGCCTTGGCGATCAGTTCGGCATACAGCTTGGCGGTTTCAGGGCCGATATCCAGGATCATCTCGCCGTCCTTCACCTGATCCACCGCTTTGACCGTCGCCGGCGCGTGCGCGGAAAATTCCGGTGCCACCACCACGTCCACCGGCATCGGCACCTCGGCGCCGCGGCGCTTGGCGTCGGCCAGCACTTTCTTGGCGGCGGGCAGCAGGTCGGGTTCGTACAGCGAGTTGCCGACCGAATGGCCCATCGCCGCAATGAACGTGTTGGCGATGCCGCCGCCGACGATAAGCTGGTCGACCTTGCCGATCAGGTTTTCCAGCAGCGTCAGCTTGGTCGACACCTTGGAGCCGGCGACGATCGCCAGCAGCGGATGCGCAGGATGTTCCAGCGCCTTGCCGAGTGCATCCAGTTCCGCGCAGAGCAGGGGGCCCGCCGCGGCGGCCGGGGCGAACTTGATCACGCCATGCGTGGACGCCTGCGCGCGATGGGCGGTGCCGAAGGCATCCATGACGAAGACCTCGCACAGCGCGGCGTACTGCTTGGCCAGCGCTTCGTCATCCTTGCCTTCGCCGACATTCATGCGGCAATTTTCCAGCACCACCACTTCGCCTTCGGCAACCTCCACGCCACCGAGATAATCGGCGACCAGGCGCACCGGCTTGCCGAGGTGATCGCCCAGCCACTTGGCCACCGGCTCGAGCGAGGATTCGGCATCGAACTGGCCTTCCTTGGGTCGACCCAGGTGCGACATCACCATCACCTTGGCGCCGGCGGCGAGTGCGGCCTTGATGGTGGGCAGCGAGGCATCCAGGCGTTGCGTGGAGGTGATGCGGCCGTTCTCGATCGGCACGTTCAAGTCTTCGCGGATCAGCACGCGCTTGCCGCGCAGGTCGAGGTCGCTCATGCGGGTGATGGTCACGGGAAAACTCCTGGCAGCTTGGACAAGGTGGGCTCTGAGGCCGGAACCGCGTATTTTCCCGCCCGCCCTGCGGCGATGCAAACGGCGGAGGGAATAAACTTGGGCTTTCTTTCCACGGATCGGCGCATGTCCTCCAGCCTCGTTCTCTACAGCTACTGGCGATCCAGTGCCGCCTTCCGCGTACGCATTGCACTGAATCTAAAGGGTTTGCGTTACGAAACGCGGGCAGTGCACCTGCTTCACAACGGCGGCGAGCAACATGCGCCCGATTACGTGGCGATCAATCCGCAGGAACTGGTGCCGGCCCTGGTCGATGGCGACCGCGTGATCACGCAGTCCATGGCCATCGTCGAATACCTCGATGAAACCCATCCGCAGCCGCCACTGCTGCCGCCCGATGCGGCAGGGCGTGCTCGCGTGCGTGGACTGGCGCAGATGGTCGCCTGCGACATCCATCCGCTCGGCAATCTGCGCGTGCTGCAACACATCGGCGCGCAATTCGATGCCGACGACGAACGCAAAGGCAACTGGATGCGGCATTGGATCGGCGCCGGCTTCCAGGCGCTGGAAACGATGCTGGCGAGCAGCACGCACACCGGTCGCTATTGCCATGGCGATACGCCGGGCCTGGCCGATCTGTGCCTGGTGCCGCAGGTGTACAACGCGCGGCGGTGGAACATGGCGCTGGACGACTATCCGACGATCCGGCGCATCGACGCCGCCTGTGCGGAGCTGGAGGCATTCCAGCAGGCGATGCCGGAGCAGCAGCCCGACGCGCCGAGATAAGTCGCATACGGTGATTCCATCCACTCGTTATCATGCATGGATGGCGACCGAACAGCATGCTGTCCCGATGAGCGACGAAGAACGGATCAGGCTCGAGCCGTCCTGGAAAAGCCGCATCGGCGATTACCTGCAGCGCCCGGAGATGCGGGCGTTGTCCGAGTTCCTGCGTACGGAGAAACGCGCGGGCAAGGTGATCTACCCGCCCGGGCCAGAAATCTTCAATGCGTTCCAGCACACGCCGTTCGACGCGGTGCGGGTAGTGATCCTGGGGCAGGACCCGTACCACGGTCCGGGGCAGGCGCATGGCTTGTGTTTCTCGGTACGCCCGGGCGTGCCGCCGCCACCGTCGCTGGTGAACATCTTCAAGGAAATCGCGCGTGACCTGGGCATCCCGCCGCCCGACCACGGCTGCCTGACGCCGTGGGCCGACCGCGGCGTGCTGCTGCTCAATGCCGTGCTCACCGTGGAGCGCGGGCTGGCCGCCTCGCACCAGGGCAAGGGCTGGGAAGGTTTTACCGATGCGGCCATCGATGCGCTCAACCGCGAGCGCGAGGGCATTGTCTTCATGCTGTGGGGCTCCTATGCGCAACGCAAAGGCCAGCTAATCAATACCCGCCGGCATGCCGTATTGAAGGCGGTGCATCCCTCGCCGCTGTCGGCGCATCGGGGCTTTCTCGGCTGCGGGCACTTCTCGGCCGCCAACCGCTACCTGCAGGCGCACGGGCAGGCGCCTGTCGATTGGTCCCTGCCGCCACGGGCGCAACTGGAAGCGGGTGGCTGAGCCGCGGTGGCCTACGTGATGATGGCGATTTCGAGACCGCGTATTCACTCCCCGGAAGTCATGCTTGAAACCCCTTCCCCGGGCATCCACCCCACATGGACAAGCGCCTGGGATTCGTGTACTATTCGGTACATAAAAGGCGCCGGAACTCGCCGGTGCCTTTAGCACTCCAAGTGCGAGAGTGCTAAGCTCCACCCCATCTTTAGGAGGTTCCAACATGTCCCAAGCCTTGGTGACGGCCAACCTGCCGGTTCCCAGCGTCGTTGGCAGCCTGGATGCCTACATCTCGGCGGTGCACCGCATCCCGGTGCTCAGCCAGGAAGAAGAACAGGACCTGTCGCGCCGGTACCTCGAGGAGAACGACCTCGCCTCCGCCCGCAAACTGGTGATGTCGCACCTGCGTTTCGTAGTTCACGTGGCGCGTGGCTACAACGGCTACGGCTTGCAGCTCTCCGACCTCATCCAGGAAGGCAACATCGGCCTGATGAAGGCGGTCAAGCGTTTCGATCCCGATCAGGGCGTGCGCCTGGTCAGCTTTGCCGTGCATTGGATCCGCGCGGAAATGCACGAGTTCATCCTGCGCAACTGGCGCATCGTGAAGGTGGCCACCACCAAGGCGCAGCGCAAGCTGTTCTTCAACCTGCGCAAGAGCAAGAAGCGCCTGGGCTGGATGAACGCCGAAGAAGTGCGCATGGTCGCGAAGGATCTCGGCGTACCGGAAGCCACCGTGCGCGAGATGGAATCGCGCCTGTCCGGCCGCGACATCGGTTTCGAAGCGCCGGCGGATGCTGAAGAAGACGCCAAGCCGGCACCGGAAGCATTCCTGATCGACGATGGCGCCGATCCGTACGAGAACGTCGCCGACGCCGACCAGACCGACAATCAGCTGGAAACCCTCTCCGATGCGTTGCAGAAGTTGGATGAGCGCTCGCGCGACATCATCCAGCGCCGCTGGCTCAACGAGGAAAAGGCCACGCTGCAGGATCTGGCCGATGAGTACGGTGTTTCCGCCGAACGCATCCGTCAGGTCGAAGCCAACGCGATGAAGAAGATGCGCGCGTTGTTTGCAGCCTGAGCTGGCAACCACAGGTACGTGCAAACGGCCTCCCTCGCGGAGGCCGTTTTCGTTTATTGGTTGCGCGCCTGATCAATACAGATCGATCGGATCCACATCCAAAGACCAGCGCACTTTGCGCGCGCCCGGCAACTGCGCAAGCTGCATCGACCACGGCCGCACCGCGGCGTGCAGATCGCGCCGGTTGGCCGCTTCGATCAGTAATTGCCCGCGCTGGCGCCCGGCGCGCAGCGGCATCGGTGCGGGCATGGGGCCGGCTATCTGCAGCTTGCCCGTATCGGGCAGGGCCGCGCACGCTTCGGCGAGAAACGCATCGACCGCCGCACGCTGATGGGCTTCACAGCGCAGCAGCACCTGATGTCCATATGGCGGCAATCCGGTCTGTCTGCGTTCGGCCAGCAATTCTTTCGCCGCTGAGGCATAGCCTTGCGCAAGCAGCGTGCGCAGCAGCGGATGGTCGGGATGATGCGTCTGCAACAGCACGCGCCCCGGCTTGCGCGCGCGCCCTGCGCGTCCGGCCACTTGCACCACCAACTGGGCGAGGCGTTCGCCCGAACGAAAATCCACGCTGAGCAGGCCTTCATCCACGCCGACGATGGCCACCAGGGTCAGGTTGGGCAGGTCATGACCCTTCGCGAGCATTTGCGTGCCCACCAGAATGGCTGGTGCGTCCTGCGCGAGGTTGTCCAGCAATTGTTCGAATGCATCGCGGCGGCGCGTGGTTTCGCGATCGATACGTAGTACCGGCGTTTGCGGAAAATGCGCGGTGAGCGCTTCTTCCAGGCGCTCGGTGCCCTGGCCTTGCGGTTTCAGTTCCTGGCTGCCGCAAGCGGGACAGGCGGACGGCACCGGCGCCTGCAGATCGCAGTGATGGCAGACCAGCTTGCGCCATGCGACATGCAAGGTAAGCGGATGTTCGCAGCGCGGGCATTCGGCATGCCAGCCGCAGCTGTGGCACAGCAGCACCGGCGCATAGCCGCGACGATTGCGGAACACCAGCACCTGCTCGCCGCGTGCCACGGTTTCGCCGACCGCATGCAGCAATGCGGGCGAAAGGCCGTGCTCCAGGCGCTGTGCGCGCATGTCGACGATCTGCACCTGCGGTGGCTGCGTGGCGGCCGGGCGGGAGCGCAGATGCAGCGCGCGATAACGTCCGGCCTCGACGTTTGCCAAGCTTTCGAGGGATGGCGTGGCCGAACCGAGCAGCACCGGTACCTGCAAGGCGCGACCGCGTACCAGTGCGAGATCGCGCGCGTGATAGCGGAAACCTTCCTGCTGCTTGTACGCGCTGTCGTGTTCTTCGTCGACGATGATCAAACCCGCATGCGGCAGCGGCGTAAACGCCGCCGAGCGCGTGCCCAGTACGACGCGGGCCTCGCCCGAGCGCATGCGCAGCCATGCGCGGGCGCGTTCGCCTTCGGCCAGGTTGGAGTGCAGCACTTCCACCGGCACGCCCAGCCGATCGCGCAGCCGGCGCACGGTCTGCGGCGCCAGGCCGATCTCCGGCACCAGCAGCAGCGCCTGCCTGCCTTGTGCCAGCGTGCGTTCGATCAGCGAGAGGTACACCTCGGTCTTGCCGCTGCCGGTAACGCCATCGAGCAGAAATGGCTGGAAGCGGCCGAAGGCTTCGGTGACGGCGGCCACCGCGGCATCCTGCTCGGCATGCAATGCGTGCGCAGGCGCGGCGGGAGAAAAACTTGCCGACGTTGCAGGTTCGGCCCGTTCGATCAGGCCCGCTTCGGCCAATCGGCGTGCGGCGGCGCGCCAGTCGGGCAGGGCTGCAGCCAGGTCCGTCGCGGATAACGGGCCGGCAAGCAGGGCCTGCAACAAAGCACGACTGCTGGCGCGCCGGCTGCCGGCATCCAGCGCGCTGCGTCCGGCGATCGTCAACTGCCAGCTCGGCTCCTGGGTGTCCGGCAGCGGCTTGTCTTCGCGCAGCAGCAAGGGGAGGGCGTTGGCATAGGCTTCGCCGGGTGCGCCGAGCCAGTAGTCGGCGGCCCATGCCAGCGTCTGCATCAGTTCGGCGTCGAGCAATGGCTGGTCGTCGAGCACGCGCAGCACGCGCTTGAGCCGCGTGTTGCCCACGTGCGCGGGCACCTCGGTTTCCACCACGACGCCCACGACCTTGTTGCGGCCGAAGGGCACGAGCACCCGGCTGCCCGTCACCGCCGAGCCCGAGGCGGGCGGCAGGTAATCGAACAGGGTGGGTAGCGGAACCGGCAGGGCGATGCGAAGAACGAGAGACATGACGTCCGAGGGAGTCCGGCGTGGGCGGAGTGTATCGCGCATCGCCGGCTGCGCACTCACGAAAGGCCGACAGGAAAAAGCCATGCTGGATGCTTGCCGGCGATTGCTGCCCTGTCATCTAGGAAAAACCGCTAAGTGGCTCACAAAGCCTGGGTTTTCCCCTTATCCACAAGAGTTGTGGATAAGTCTGTGGATGTGCCGTTGAGAGGAGCCCGTTTCGCGCATCAGAACGGGTCTTGTGACAGGCTGTTCAACTTTTGACCAGCTAAAAATCCCTAAGGGTTTCAATGTGTTGAAAGAACGCCTCGAGCTCGTCCTAAGGGCCTTCACGGGCTTGACAGGTCTGTATGTCAATACCTTGACGCTGTGCAAAACCGGGCTTTTGGCCTTCCGGAAGTGACAATCAGTGGGCCAGGCCGAGGATAAAAGCGACCCCCAGAAACAGTACCAACAACCAAAAATAGAACCAGCCGATGAAGCCGTATTTCACGATCGTCATCAGCCAGCCTTGACGGTAGACCCGTTTCTGCATGATCAGCAGATAGACCGGTATCCACAGCATGAGCGGGGCCTGCAGCAAGCCCACGGCGTAGCCGGCCCAGGCTGCGTATGACTTCAGCCAGGTGGATAGCAGGCCGGTGATCACGATCAACAACAGGCTCAGGAACAAGAACGCATGGCTGTGCAGGGAGACGATCACGTGCTCCATGTAGAGCCTGCGCCTGAACAGGTAGAACAGCTTCAGCAGCAGGGCGAACACCGGTACCAGCACCAGCATGGTGCCCGGCAATACACCGTAGATGCCGGCACCCAAGTGGTCCCAGGCCTCCTGGCGCTGCGCGGGGGTGCCGTGATTGAGCGCCTTGCCGTTCTTCTTCAGATGTCCGAGCGCAACAGTGAGACGCTGGTTGGCGAAGTCCGGTAGCCAACGGATATGAACCGGTTTCACGGGCTCGGCCTGCTCGGCGGTATCGTCAGCGGGCTTGTTCGTGGTTGATGTGGCGACGGGGGCGCCAAGTTCGGCCAGGCGCGCGTTGGCCTGCTCGCGCAGCTTCTGCTCGGCCTGATCCACCTGGCCCACGATGGCGGCATTGCCGACCGTGCGCGTGGCCTCCAGCGCCTCCAACTTGCGGTCGAGCTGTTGCTGAACCTGTTTTGCGGTTTGCGCATGCGAGAAGTCGTCGGCCTGATCGACCAGCACGGCGCCTTCATGGCGTTGCTGGATGCGGTGCGCAATGACATCCGTGGCCAGGTGCAACGCGAAAAACGACAGCAGGCACAGCACGAACATCAACCGGAACGGCGCGATATAGCGCACCCGCCGGCCGCTGAAATACTCCAGCGTAAGAAAGCCGGGCTTGAGGAACAGCGCCGGCAGCGTATGCAGGATGCGTCCGTCCACGTGCAGGAAGGTTTCGAAGAATTCTTCGAACAGGCCGTGCACCGGGCGCAGCACGCTGTGCACTGACTGGCCGCAGTGATAGCAATACTCGCCCTGCAGCGGTGCCTGGCAGTTGGCGCAGAGCGCGCCTTCGTGGATGGTCAGTTCCTTCATGCGCGTATCCCCTGGTGCAGCGGTGAATCTTGGCAGGAGAGCGCAAAACTGGGAACGGGGTAGAATGACCGGCCCTGGAGTACCCATCCATGAAACCCATCCATATCGACCGAGCCCGGGTCGCGCGGGAGATCGGTGCCACCGTGCGTCTCGCCTTGCCGCTGATCTTGACGCAGCTCGCCGCGATCGGCAGCAACGTGATCGATGCCGTGCTGTCCGGTCACGTCGGGGCGCATGTACTGGGGGCGGTGGCAATAGGTACCAACATCTGGTCGCTGGCGATTGTCAGCGGCATCGGCATGATGATGTCGGTGCCGCCGTCGGTCTCGCAGCTGGACGGCGCCGGCCGCCGGCACGAAGCGGGACAGGTGTTCCACCAGGCGATCTGGCTGGCGTTGGCCATGGGCGTGCTGCTGTGGGCGTTCGTGAGGCACGCCGAGCCGCTGATCAAGCTGATCGGCGTCTCGCCCAGCCTGTACAGCGACGTGGGCGAATTCCTGCGTGCGATCAGCTGGGGTACGCCGGCGTTGACCTGTTATTTCGCGCTGCGCGGTTTGTCCGAAGGCCTGTCGTTGACGCGTCCATCGATGTATTTCAGTTTCGGCGGCCTGGCGCTGCTGCTGCCGCTTGGCTACATCTTCATGTTCGGCAAGCTGGGGCTGCCGCCGCTGGGCGCGCGCGGTTGCGGCATCGCCACCGCTACGGTGTTGTGGATCGAGATGCTGTCGTTCGGTACCTACGTGTATTTCCATCGCAACTATCAGGGGCTGGGCGTCTTCACCCATTTCGAATGGCCGAACCTCCAACGCATCGGCGCGCTGGTGCACATCGGCTTGCCGATGGCGATCACGTTGCTGGCCGAAGGCGGCCTGTTCGTGGCGGCGGCGCTGCTGATCGGCACCATGGGCGAGGACATGGTGGCCAGCCATCAGGTGGCGCTCAACGTGGCGGCGCTGTTCTTCATGGTGCCGTTGGGGTTGGCGATGGCGATCACCGTGCGCGTGGGCAATGCGGTGGGACGCGGCGATGCGTCCGGCATTCGCTACGCCGGCTTTTGCGGCATCGGCCTGACGCTGCTGACGCAGGCGACGTCGGCCTGCCTGATGCTGGGCTTTCCGCACCTGATCGCTTCGCTCTATACGCACGACCAGACGGTGATCGCGCTGGCGGCGCAATTGCTGGTGCTGGCGGGCCTGTTCCAGTTTTCCGACGGCATCCAAGTGGCGTCCAACGGCGCGCTGCGCGGCCTGAAGGACACGCGCGTACCGATGGCGATCACCCTGTTCGCCTATTGGATGGTCGGCATGCCGGTAGGCTGGTGGCTGGCGTTCCATGCCGGCCTGGGTGCGCGCGGCATCTGGATGGGCCTGATCGCCGGCCTCAGCATGGCGGCCGTGCTGTTGTTCGTGCGCTTCTGGCGCAGCGCTCGCCGGCATCGAGCCGGGACGTTTGGCCCTGTTGCGCCGGGCGTCGCGGATGCGACCATCTCTTCGTAAGCTGCATGGCATGCAGCCAAGGATTTCAAAGCGTTTATGAGCACACCCCCGCCCATCGGCCGCGCGCGGCAACCGAACGGATTCTGGGCCTTCCTGCGCGTGTTCGGGCGCGGCCTGAACATCGTGCGGCTGATCGTCCTCAATGTGCTGTTCTTCACGTTTCTCGGGCTGTTCGTGCTGATGCTGCTGGCGGTGGGCGCGGCCAAGCGCGTCAACGACATCCAGGACAGCAGCGTGCTGGTGCTGCGGCCGGAAGGGCGGCTGGTGGAGCAATACAGCGTCAGTCCGCTGCAGCGCCTGATGTCCAAGCTTTCGGGCGATGAAGCCAAGGAAGTGCAGGTGCGCGACCTGGTCGATGCGATCGACGCGGCGGCCACCGACTCGCGCATCACGCGCATCGTGCTCGATCCGGGCCATATGCACAGTGGCGGTTTTGCGGCGCTGACCGAAGTGGGCGCGGCGCTGGACCGCTTCCGCGCCGCCGGCAAGCCGGTGATCGCGTGGGGTTCGGATCTGGATCAATACCAGTATTACCTGGCCGCGCACGCCGACCGGGTGCTGCTCGATCCGCAAGGCAGCCTGTTCATCACCGGCCTGGCGAACTATCGCCTGTTCTACAAGGATCTGCTCGACAAGCTGGGCGTGAACGTCTACCTGTTCCGCGTCGGCCAGTTCAAGAGCGCGGCCGAGCCGTTCGTGCTCGATCATGCCTCGGCCGAATCCAAGGAAGCCGACAGTTACTGGATGGGCGGGCTGTGGGATGGCTATATCGCCGACGTCGCCAAGCTGCGCAAGCTCGATCCCGCCACGGTGCGGGCAGACATCGATGGCCTGCCCGACCGCCTGCAGGCGATGCAGGGCGACCTGGCCAAGCTGGCGCTGGACGAACACCTGATCGATGGCCTGGCCACGCGTGAGGAACTGATCGACACGCTGCGTTCGCAGGGCGTGCCGGCGGGCAAGGATGGCCACGGCATTCGCGGCGTGAGCCTGGACCGCTACTCGGCCGTGGTGCCCGACCGCGACAAGCCGGGCGCCTCGGCCGTCACCGTGGTGGTCGCGGAAGGCGAGATTTCCGGCGGGCAGCAGTCGGCCGGCTCGATCGGCGGCGAATCGACCGCCGCGCTGGTACGCAGCGCGCGCGAAAACAAGCGCACCAAGGCGCTGGTGCTGCGCGTGAACTCGCCCGGCGGCGAAGTGTATGCCGCGGAGGAAATTCGCCGCGAAGTGGCGCTGACGCGCAAAGCAGGCATCCCGGTGGTGGTATCGATGGGCGACGTGGCGGCCAGCGGCGGCTACTGGATCTCGATGAATGCGGACCAGATCTACGCCGAACCCAACACCATCACCGGCTCGATCGGCATCTTCGGCATGTTCTTCACCGTGCCGGGCACGCTGGGCAAACTCGGCATCACCAGCGACGGCGTGAGCACCGCGCCACTGGCCGGCGCATTCAACATCACCCGGCCGCTCGATCCGAAGGTCGGCGCGGTGATTCAGTCGATCATCGACAAGGGCTATCGTGATTTCGTCGGTGGCGTGGCGAAGGCGCGCGGCAAGGATTACTCCGCGATCGACGCCATCGCGCAGGGCCGCGTATGGACCGGCAGCCAGGCGCAGCAACGTGGCTTGGTCGACCAGCTTGGCGGGCTCGATGCCGCCATCCAGAAAGCGGCGGATCTGGCGAAGCTCGGCAAGCACTACGCGGTGCGCTACCAGGAGCAGCCGAAGGGTGCGTTCGAGCGCTTCGTAGTGAGCCTCAATCAATCGGCCATGGCGTCGTCGCTGCAGGGCTATGGCCTGAAACTGCCAAGCTGGTTTGCGCAATTGCAGACGATGGCGCCGGAACTGGAAATGCTGCGCACGGCGCAGGCGGGGCATCCCAACGTATATGCGTATTGCTTCTGCTCGCCGCAGTAGCTGTAGGTCGGGATGGCATCCCAGCCTGCCTGCGGCGATCGATCAACCAACGTTGGCGTGGAAATAATCGCCGCGCCGCTCCACGTTTACGGGCATGTCGAACGCGGCGCTCAGGACCTCGTCGGTGAGGGTGTTCGCCTTGCTGCCTTGGCGCAGCAATTGCCCGTTGCGCAGCACGACCACATGATCGATTTCCGGCAGGATTTCCTCGACGTGATGCGTTACCAGCAGCAAGGTCATGCCGCTTTGCGCAAGCTGGCGCAGATTCTCCAGAAAACGCCGGCGGCTGGCTGGATCCAGACCGGTGCACGGCTCGTCCAGCAACAATGCACGCGGGCGATGTACCAGCGCACGCGCGATCAGCACGCGCCGCGCCTCGCCGGTGGACAGGCTGGCCATCTCGCGGCCGATGAACGGTAACGCTTGCACCTGATCCAGCGCTTCCAGCGCACGCTCGCGCATGGGCTCGGTCACGTGATGGTTGACCCACAAGCCGCGTGCCGCAAAGAAACTGGACACGACCGCATCGAATACTTCCAGCGGCGATTCCTCGCTGGTGTAGTCGCCTTGCAAGGCAGGCGAGACGATGCCGATCAGGCTGCGCAATTCGCTGACGTTCCAGCGATCGCGCCCGAAAATGCGGATCGCCGGCTGGCCGTCTTCGCGCGCAAGCGGATAGATCTGCCGCGCGATCAGACGGATCAGCGTGGATTTGCCCGAACCGTTGGCGCCGAGAATGGCCGTGTGCTGGCCGCTGGCGAGGCGCAAGCTGAGCCGATCAAGAATCAGGCGCTCGCCGCGCTGCACGCTGGCTTCGTGGATGTCGAGCAGGGGAATGGATGCGGGGTGGGTGGCGTCGGGACTCATGCCCGAACCTTGCCTGCAACGCGCAACGATGGCAAGCGGAGGGCGTGTACGGACGCCTAAACGTCCGTACAAGAACGCGCGTTATTGCGTCTGCTGGTCGATCTGCTTGTCCTGCTCGGCAGCCTGCTTGTCGACCACCTTCTGCACATCCTTCGCTCGCTGTTCGTCGTGCTTCATGGCATCCCACGGCGCACTGGGTTGCGCAGCGGCGGCCTTGGGATCGGATTGCGGTTGCGGGGGTTTGTTGTGGCAGGCTCCCAACGCCAGCAGGCAGAGCATTGCGATAACGGTTCTCATGGCAGCACGACCTCAATCAGCTTTAAGCTAAGTTTCTCGCCATGCGTCGCAACCGGCAATGCCTTAAGGCTGTCGCAGGGGTCAGGCCTCGATCGCACGGCTTTCTGCGGACACCACCAGCTGAATCTGTCGTTCGACCATCGCATGGTAGTCGTCGGTACGCATATAGTCGGTAAAGCGCAAGTCATCATTTCTGTTGAGTGAATAATCGGTCCGTCCTGTGCCGAGCATCATGGTCATCGCGGCAAGTAGCGGCATCGATGGTAAAGCTTCTTCCACGAACAGAAACTGCCCTGCCTGATTGACCTCCAGGAAATAGACGTTTCCCTCATGATCGACAACCAGGTCGATGCAGCCGTACACAAGTCCTAGCTTGCGCATCAATGCCTGCAGCTTTTCTTCGATGTGTCTCGGCAAAGCGCACTCTTCGATTAACAAATCTTCGTCCATCATGTGCTTGCGCCAATCAACGTAGGCCGATCCGTCGCCTTTGCGCATACGGACGGAAAAGTAACGATCGCCAATAACCGTGATGCGTATGTCGTAGGCTTTGTCGATATAGCGTTGGAAGATGCCAGGACACATTGCGATCGATTTTTCGGGGAGCTCGCTCGACGCGTCCAGCAGCTTGACGCCTATGTTGTAGGTGCTGCCAGTTGAAGCGCTCTTCCAGTTGTAGGGATAGAAGGTCTTGAATATCACCTTAGGCCAGCGTTGCAGTAGGGCATGCACGTCGTGCGCATCGTTGCTGACTACAGTATCGGGTAGATCCAGCCCTACCTGTTGCGCAGCATGCATCTGCACCAGTTTGTTTTCGGCTCGATCGGCCGCATTCGGATTGTTAATCCAGAGCGCATCGAGCAGATTTTCGGCCAGTCCAAAAATGTTGTTCTGTAGGCGTAGCCACTGCCCGGCGATGAAGGCGCGATCGGCGTCGTGACACGCGCCGGCGTCCGGCGCCCTGGGGCGGCGATACCAGGCGGAACGGAGGCTTTGCTTGGGCGAATGCTCGGTGCTGCTCACTCTGAATCCATGCGTGTCCACCCATATCGCTATCCGGCTGTCTTCGTCAGCGCGTATCGAAGGAGCAAGCACTACATCGACGTCACATTGCCCAAGTGCCCAGCGAACCGCCGTAGCATGTGCGTCATTTTGTGGGGCAAAAATCAGTACCTGTGGAGTCATGATCAGGCTCCTGCTCGAAATTTGATCGACGAGACATTGGGATGACTGCCCGCTATCGCGGGCAGTCATCGATCATCAGTGACTTGATGAACTCGGGGATCAGGTGCCGTCGTCTGCTGAATCACGCCAAACATCAGGATTCGTGCCGGACGACATGAAACATCCCTTGGCGACAACGCTTTCGATTACCTCGCTCGAAAACTCGACAGCCACGACACGAGCAAACGGACGAGCAATATCTTCAGCGGAAATATTGACTTGTGTGTTCTGCATGATCGTACCTCCATGAGTTAACGGAAGAGCGAATAGTTACGGAAATGCCCCTTTCCGGAGAGCCATTCGCTTGAGCCATGCCATCGTAAGCGTGGCCCATTATCGACGGTAGCGGTGTTGTTGAGAAAAGTCCAACTTAAGCTCGCTAGGCGGGAACCAGATATGAAGTTGGCCATTTAAAAGACCATGTGTCCGGATGTTAAGCTCCGCCCATGAACAGCCGCATCGACGCTTGGCAATTGCAGGAACACACCGCGCTGATCACCGGCGCCAGCAAAGGCATTGGTTATGCCACGGCGCGCGAGCTCGCCGGGCTGGGCGCGGATCTGCTGCTGGTCGCGCGCGATGACGACTACCTGGAGCAGGTCCGCGTGGAATTGACGGACGATTACCCCGGCGTGGAAGTGCTGGCGTTCGCCGCCGACGTCAGCGAGCCGGAGGATCGTCTGGCCGTGTTCGATTGGATCGCCGACCTGGGCACGCCGCTTTCCATCCTTGTCAACAACGCGGGCGGCAACGCGCCCAAGGCCACGCTGGACTACGAGGAAGCCGAATATCGCGCGATCTTCGAGCAGAACCTGTTTTCCGTCTATGAGATGTGCCGGCTGGCGCATCCGCATCTGGCGCAGCACGCCAACGGGGCGATCGTGAACGTGGGCTCGGTGTCCGGCGTTACGCACGTGCGTACCGGGTCCCCGTACGGCATGACCAAAGCGGCGCTGCATCAGCTTACGCGCAACCTCGCGGCCGAATGGGCCATCGACGGCATCCGCGTCAACGCGGTGGCGCCGTGGTACATCCGCACACAGCGTTCCGAACCGGCGCTGGCCGATGCCGATTATCTCGACGAAGTGCTGGACCGTACGCCGCTGCGCCGCATCGGCGAACCGGAAGAAGTGGCCGCCGCCATCGCGTTTCTATGTCTGCCCGCCGCAAGCTACATCACCGGACAGGTGCTGGCGGTGGACGGGGGGTTTTTGAACTACGGTTTCTGAGCGCCTGCATTTTTCCAAAACGCTTGGGAAAAGGCTGGTGGGTAACTGCGCACAATGCTTGCGGCAATTACTTGCATGACATTGCGCAGGTTTTGCGTAGGCTGGGCTAGCGCAGCGTAACCCAACGATTCCGCGGGTCGTTGAGTTACGCTCAGGATGCTCCGGATGCTTATGTTGAGCAACGGCTCAATTCAGTACGCAATTCGTTCTCACGTTGCTGCAATGCCGGCTGATCGGCCTTGAATGCGCGCGACAGTTTGCGTTCGTTCTCGTCATATTGATCGCGTAACGTGGCGCAGGTGTCTTGCGGCGTCAGCGGCTCGCACTGGTCCTGCACCAATACGTAGTTGCTGGCGACCATCGCCGCGTTCGGCGACGCACGCGGCGCGACGTGCCCGAGCGGGGTAGGGAGCATGCCGGTCATCGCGATCGGTGCGTAATAGGGCTGGGGATTCCCGTTGCTGCTTAGATACGTACTGCGATCTGTGGCGCGCGCGCATCGGTACATGGTGGAGGGCGGTGTACGCGGCGCGGCGACAGGTGGCGCCGGCGTAGCAGCCACATGCGCGGGTGGCGAGCTGGGCGGTGTTGGCGGCGGCGAAGCAGCCGGTCCGCGATCGTCCAGCTCCATGGTTTGCTGCTGCTGGTCGCGTGCGCAAGGCGTGCCCTGGTAAATCAGCTGCCCGTTCGCCGCACGACACTTATATACGGTAAGCGTTTGCGCCCGTATCGGCGCAGGCGATGGCATTCCCAACGCAAAAGCGAGGAAGGCCATCGACACGACGGTTGCGCGGGAGCGGGTCATGCCGCGATTCTACGCTTGCACGAGCCATCAGAATTCGACGTGGTGTTCTTCGGCGGCGAAACCGATCGTCACCGCGCCTTCGCCCACGTTGACCATGCCGGTAATGCTCATCGGCGCCTGCATCAGCGCCACGCCGCATTCCCGGCACGCATCGGCCAGTTGCCGATAACCGGGCAGCTTGGGCAGCTCGCTCAGATCGCCGCCGTAGGCGGTGCACATCACCGGCACCAGCAATCCCGCGCGGACGCGGTCGGCCGCATAGCTGAACAGCGTTTCGCAGCCGTGCTCCCACCCGCGCACCTTGCCGACGGGCGTGGTCTCGCCGCGGTAGCCACGCAGCAGCGGCTTGATGTCCAGCGTGGAACCCAGCACCGCGCTGAGCAACCCCACGCTGCGGTCACCCTTCTTCTTGGCGCGCGCACGCAGGTAATACAGGTCGCGCGGCAGCATGTAGCCGTAGGAGTTCTCGGCGATATACGCCAGCCGTTCGCGGATCGCGGCGGGCGTCTCGTTGGCCTGGATCAGCCGCACCGCTTCGACCACGCAGGGCGCGGAACCGACGAACAGACTGCGCGTATCCAGCACACGCATCAGGAAAGGACCAGTAATGCCCGCCGGCTCGCGCACCTTGCGGTAGTTCTTCAACACCGCAAAGCTGGCCTTGACCACGTTGTCGTAAATCGCGCTGCGCCCGGCGGTGATGGTGAGGCAGAACACGCAGTCCTTCTCCAGCACCAGCTTGTCCAGAAACAGCTTCTGCACATCGTCCACCGAACAGGGCTCGGTTTCCGCCGAGTGGCTGCGGCTGCCCAGGTCCAGCTTCAAAAACCGCTCGATTTCAGCCGGATTGCGATCATCCTTGAAGGTGGACTTGTCGACCTTTACCGCGATAGGCATGACCGCGATGTCGTGTTGCTGCAGAAAGTCCTGTGGCAGATCGCAGGATGCATCGATAGCCAGGCCCATTCGCATGTTGCCGATTTCCTCACCCTCTGTGTGCGTGGGCAACATAGCATGTGGCTGGAAGAGGTGTTGTCGCAGTGCGCCACTGGTGGTCGGTCAAGACAGGGTGGATGGCTTTTGTTGACTCTCAACTGTGCGAGCGCTGTTGCAAGGCTCTTGTTTGGAGAAAGAGCCGAAGCCAGATAAAAAGCGAGCGCGACCAAGGCACTTCATCTAAGGCAAAAAGTTGCGATCTCCATGGTGCGATATTTTGCGTCCCCTTTTCGGAGGCAGGGACGCGACGTTCTCGCAATAGAGGAAATGGCGCATCACCACCAAGATGTTCTCGTCAAAAAAACGATCTTTTTGTTATAAATCAATTAGTTAATTCCATGGTTGTTACGCCCTGTTGAGGGCGCATGCATCGCAAAAGAATGCGATATTTTTGCTAAGAAATTGTTGACACCGGTAAGAGCGCTGACGTAAGTTTCTGCCGACGGGGGGTAAGTCTGCGTCTGATTCACTCCGTGGATCGCGCAGTACCGAGGGGAAACTTGCCAGATAACCACAGGGATACTGGCAATTCGGTCGCTATACCTCGCTTGCAACTGGGGTTGCACGGAGCAGTTCGTGCAGTCGTTGTCTTTGGCCCATTTGGGCTTTATGGGGAGTTTTGAATAATGATGAAGCGTAACCTGATTGGCGCGGGTAACTACCGTCGCCACGCTCTTGCTGCGGCTCTTGCAATGAGTTTTGGCTTTACCGGCGTGGCCATGGCGCAGTCCACCACCGGCACGTTCTTCGGCCAGGCACCGGTCGGCGACTCGGTAACAGTGACCAGCCAGACCGGCCTTACCCGAGAAGTATCGGTAGACAGCTCGGGGCACTACCGCATCAGCAACATGCCGGTGGGTGTCTACTCGGTGCAATTGAAGAAAGACGGCTCGGTGGTCGATAGCCGCGATAACGTGACACTTGCCGTCGGTGTAAACACTGAAATTTCTTTCGCAGCCAAAACGCTCAGCACTGTGACGGTAAATGCCAATGCGTTGCCGCAGATCGACGTGGCATCGGTGGATTCGCGCTCGGTGATCACTTCCAAGGATCTGCAGCGCCTGCCGCTGGGCCGTACGGCTGAGTCCATTGCATTGTTGGCGCCCGGCGTGGTGCAGGGTAGTGCCTTCTTCAAGAATTCGCTTTCCTTCGGTGGCGGTAGCCCCAGCGAGAATGCGTACTACATCAACGGTTTCAGCACCTCCGATCCGCTGTCCAACTTGGGTGGCGTGGGTCTGCCTTACGGCTCGATCGAGCAGCAGGAAACCTACATCGGCGGTTACAGCGCCAAGTACGGCCGCTCCGACGGCGGCGTGATCAGCCAGATCGGCAAGCAGGGCACCAACGAGTGGCATTTCGGCGGCCAGATGCTCTGGGAACCGCGCTTCCTCGAATCCGACCCGGTGAACCGCTACTACCCCAATATGTCGTTCCCGTCGGGGTATTCCTATGTCGATTCGACCTTGCCGGGCAGCATTTATCAGTACCGCAAGAGCGACAAGCAGTGGCGCACGGTGTATAGCGCCTATGTTGGCGGCCCGCTGATCAAGGACAAGTTGTTCTTCTTCCTGGCCGCGGAAGCGGAAAAGGTGGAAGGCCGCAGCACCAATACCTCGGATGCCGCACAGGCTGCGTACCTCAACTACACCAATAAGTTGAACAAGTTCTACGGCAAGGTGAACTGGAACATCACCGACAACCACTTGTTGGAACTGACGCACATCGTCAACAAGCAGCCTGCCGATGCCGGTCTGCTCGATCCGGCGAACGTGAGCTCGGGCCAGTATTACGGCTACAACTACAGCAACAACACCACGGGTGGTGCGCTGGGCCTGTATCCGACGTGGTCGAAGGACACCAGTACCTACGACATCGCCAAGTACACCGGCTACATCACGCAAGATCTGACAGTGAGCGCCACCTTCGGCAAGAGCAAGGTGACCAACTCCACCCGCATTCCGGGGATGAATTCGACCGATCCGTTCCTGATCAATCCCAACCTTGAAAATCCCGCCTACACCGGCGGCAACATTATCACCAACAGCAATACCACGCGCCTGATCACGGCGCCGGACGCCAGCAGCCGTACGCATGGTCTGCGCCTGGATGTCGACTACCACCTGGGCAGTCACGATCTGTCCGCTGGTATGGACAACATGTACTTCCACGCGCACGATCAGGGTTCGACCACCAGCGGCCCTGGTTACACTTGGCGCTACTCCAAGACGTCGAAGCTCACCACTCCTATCAATGACTTTGCCGCCGCACCGCTTCAGCCGTACTACGTTCGCCAACGCATTTTCAGTTCGACCACCAGCATGTCGGTGGCGCAGAAGGCGTACTACCTGGAAGACAAGTGGCAGGTCACCGATCGTTGGTTAGTGGATATCGGCCTGCGCAACGACAAGTTCACCAACTACAACAACAGTGAACAGGCTTACGTACGCAGCGGTAACCAATGGGCACCGCGTCTGGGCGCAAGCTGGGATGTATTCGGCGATGCCAGCCTGAGGCTGTACGCCAATCTCGGCCGTTACTATCTCGCGCTGCCCAGCAGCGTGGCGATTCGTGGCGCTTCGGCCTCCACGTATACCGACCAGTACTTCACCTACACCGGCATCTCCGCCAACGGCACGCCGACTGGTCTGAGCTCCCTTGGCCCGGCGCATTCGGCGGATAACGAGTACGGCGTCACGCCCGACCCGAAGACCTTCACCGCTACCGATCTGCGTTCGGAATTCCAGGACGAGCTGATCCTGGGCTTCGACAAGACGCTAGGTTCGAGTTGGACCACCGGTGCGAAGTTCACGCTGCGCAAGCTGCAAAGCGCCATCGACGACGTTTGCGACATGGACAAGCTGGCCGCCAAGATTGACTCGATGGGTCTGAATTCAGCGGACTATAACACCGGTACGCCCGGCTGCCGCCTGTTCAATCCGGGCCACAGCAATACCTTCGCGGTTGCGCGCAACGACGGCACCGGCTACACGAACGTGACCATGAGCACCAGCGACTGGGGCTTCACCCAAGGCACCAAGCGCAAGTACTACGCGCTCGACACGTATCTGGAGCATCCGTACGACGGTAAGTGGCAGGCACGCGTGGACTACGTCTTCTCGCGCAGCTACGGCAACACCGAAGGCCAGGTGCGTTCGGATATCGGCCAGACCGACGTCAGCAAGACGGAAGACTGGGACGGTGCCGCGATCATGGAGAACAGCAATGGCTTGCTGTTCAATGACCGTACGCATTCGATCAAGGCCTTCGGCGCCTACTCGATCACTCCAGAGTGGATGGTGTCGGCCCGTGTGCTGCTGCAGTCGGGCGCGCCCAAGACCTGCCTTGGCTACTACGGCCCCAATATCGCCAAGCATGACCCGATGACTTACGGCTCGGCATATCACTACTGCTTCGGCCAGCCTTCGGCTCCGGGTGCACTGGGCCGTATGCCCTGGACCCAGCGCCTGGATCTGGGTCTGAACTATCGTCCGATGTTCGCGCAGCAGAAGCTGGCGTTCGGTCTGGATGTGTTCAATGTGCTGAACCGTCAGGCGCCCAGCCAGTGGAACGCTACCAGCGAAAGCTCGTATCAATCGGTCTCCAACACCTACGGGCTGGGTATGTACTACAACCAGCCGCGCTACGTGCGTCTGTCTGTGTCCTACGACTACTAAGCGAAAACGATCTTCTCTTTCCTGAGAGGAAGTGCCTCACAAACGCCTCGGTTATGCCGAGGCGTTTTTTTATGCCAGGTATGGCAAGCGTCGTCTACCTGGCGCCGTTTCTCTCGCTGTAGCAGCGAGAGAAACGTAAGATAGGCGCGTCTAAAGTTGGCACTCTGCCGGTGTGGCGTCACCGGTAATGCATGGCGGAGGTTCGCCGTGCCCGACACGAGCTTCGAATGAAAACCAAACACGAGATCGTCACCAACTGGTTGCCGCGTTATACCGGTGTGCCGCTGGAGCAATTCGGCCGCCATATTCTGCTCACCAATTTCGGCCACTACGTCGACCTTTTTGCGGAATGGCATGGCGTGGAAGTGCAGGGGCGCGATCGGCCCATGCCCAGTGCTACGGCGGACGACATCACGCTCATCAATTTCGGCATGGGCAGCCCCAATGCCGCCACGGTGATGGATTTGTTGGGTGCGATCCAGCCCAGCGCGGTGCTGTTTCTGGGTAAATGCGGTGGAGTGAAAAAGAAAAACCAGCTAGGCGATTTGATTCTGCCCATTGCCGCCATTCGCGGCGAAGGCACCAGCAACGATTATCTGCCGTCCGAAGTGCCTGCGTTGCCCGCATTTCAATTGCAGCGTGGCGTTTCCACCATGATTCGTGACCTGGGCCACGACTACTGGACCGGTACGGTCTACACCACCAATCGGCGCGTGTGGGAGCACGACGAGACGTTCAAGGAATATCTGCGGCGCACGCGCTGCATGGCGGTAGACATGGAAACCGCCACCATCTTTGCGGCAGGCTTTGCCAATCACATTCCTTGCGGTGCGCTATTGCTCGTATCCGATCAACCGATGATTCCGGAGGGTGTGAAGACCGAGCTCAGTGATCGCAGTGTTACCTCCCAATATGTGGAGGCGCATATCCGCATCGGCATCGAAGCGCTGAAGCTGGTGCGTCGGAACGGGCGCAGCGTCAAGCATCTACGGTTCGAGGATGAGCAGCCCGGCGAGTGAGCCATTACACCGCCATGGCACTGTGACTCGCCCTTCGTGGGTGCGTCAGTGCCCCTTCCTGGCCTAGGTCCTGCAGTTGGTTTTCACAAAAAAATCACGATTTCGCAAGTTTAAACGAAGGTCACGCAATTATTTACCGTTGACTTTTTGTTATTTAAACCCTTAATTTTCAGGACAACAAAGTGCTAAACAGCTGTTAACCATTGACAGGTGTTTTGGGCAATTTGTCGGGGATGGGGAACAAAAAAACCGTCCGCTTGTGATCAGGCCGAACCAGATTCCGGGCCTGGAAGAAGCGTTTTTTGCGGTCTTTACCTCTTTGTTTTCTCGCTGCTGGGGAGCATCTAATGAGCATCAAGAAATTTGTGCCTGCATCGAACAAGATGCCGGTGCGTCACACTGCATTGGCAGTTGCCATAGCCATGGGTTTCGGCTTTTCCGGGCAGGTATTTGCCCAGGCCACTACGGGTTCGATCGTGGGCACAGCGCCGGCGGCGGCTGGTGAGACGGTCAAGGTCGTCAACAAGCAAACCGGCCTTACTCGCGTTGTTCCGGTAGATGCCAGTTCGGGTCGGTATTCCGCCACCGCGCTGCCGGTGGGCAGCTATAGCGTGTCGCTGCAAAACAACGGCCAGACGGTTGCTACCCAGGACAATGTGTCCGTCAGCGTGGCCGGTCCGGTCACGGTGCCGTTTGAAGCCGCTGCGGGTAGCCAGAATGCGCAGAACCTGGCCAGCGTGACGGTTACGGCCAACTCGATCCCGGTCATCGACGTGGCCTCGACACGCCAGACCTCGGTGATTACCGCCCAGCAGCTGAAGCAGCTGCCGCTGGCACGCAACGCTGAATCCATCGCCCTGCTGGCACCCGGTGTTTCCGGCGCCAACGCCAGCCTCGGCACCGGCCCGGCCGGCACCCCGCTGATTTCTTTCGGCGGCGACTCGACGGTGGAGAACGCCTATTACATCAACGGTTTCAACACGACCGATCCGGTGGGTAACGCTGGCGGTATCGCGCTGCCGTACTTCGCCATCGCCGAACAGCAGACCATCACCTCCGGCTACGGCGCCGAGTACGGTCGCTCCACCGGTGGCGTGATCAGCCAGGTCGGCCATCGCGGTGGCAACGAATTCCACGCAGGCGCCTATATCACTTTCGCGCCGGCCTGGGCACAAAGTTCCTACGACAATATTTACTACGCGAACCCGCAATCGACCACGGCGGGCCAACGGCCTGGCGACATCTATGCCAATCGCAGCAAGGATGAGAACTGGACCCAGACCTACGACGCCTATATTTCAGGTCCGCTGATCAAGGACAAGCTGTTCTTCTACCTCACTGCGGAAGCCCAGCACAACAGCAGCAAGGCTGTCGATTCGGTCAATTCGCCTTACTACAATTCGGTGAGCACCACTTCGCCCAAGTTCTACGGCAAGCTGGACTGGAATATCAACGACAGCAACGTGCTTGAAGCTACTTATGCTTCAAGCAAGTTCCAGGACCAATCGAACAACGCATACAACTACGACTACACCACCAACACCGTGGGTAGCTTCAACGGCATCAACAATCCGTTGTACTCGAGTAAGTTCGAGCTCGGCATCCTGAAGTACACCTCCTACATCACCGACAACCTTACGCTGAGCGTGCTGGCCGGCAAGATGAAGAGCACGTACTTCAGCGAGCAAGTGGCCTATCCGGGCTTCGATCCGTCGCTGCCGGGCATACGCAGTGTTTCAGCCCAAAACCCCACCGTTCCGGGTTACGGCAACACGAACATCAATCCGGCTACCATTCCTTCTCCGGACCACAAGTCGAGCGAGAACAACTTCCGTCTGGACCTGGATTGGAAACTGGGTAACCACGACCTGAAGTTCGGCATCGACAACATGCGCAGCACGGACATCAGCGACGGTAGCATCCCCGGCGGTCCTGGGTACTACTGGGTCTACGGCAAGCAAGGGGCAAAGAACTTCACGTCGCCGACCCTCACTTGCAACGCCCTGGGCCAGTGCGTCGACAATCCGATCAATTATCCCAATGGCGGCCCGGTGGGTACCGGTGCGGATGCGCAGAGCTACTACGTCCAGAAACGTGTGTATGGCGGCACGGCCACGTTCACGGTGGAGCAGAAGGCGCAGTTCATCGAGGACAATTGGCAGGTTACGCCCAATCTGTTGCTGAACCTCGGCGTGCGCAACGACCAGTTCACCAATTTCAACGCTGCCAATGTGGCCTACATCAGGCAGACCAAGCCGCAATGGCAGCCGCGTCTGGGCTTCAGCTGGGACATCTTCGGTGACAGCAGCGCCAAGCTGTACGGCAACGTGGGGCGCTACTACCTTGCCCTGCCGACCGGACTGGGTGTTCGCACAGCCGGCAAGAACGCCTACATCAACGAGTACTTCACCTATTCGTCCATCGATGCGAACGGCATTCCGCAGGGCCTGACCCAGGTTGCGACGAGCGCGACGCCATATTCGCCCGACGGCGAATACGGCACGCCCAAGGATCCCAAGACGGTTGCCGCCGAGGATCTGAAGTCGATGTACCAGGACGAATACGTGCTGGGCTTCCAGAAGGCGTTCAATGCGTTCGGCCAGTCGCTGGTGTGGACCTCGCAGGCGACCTATTCGAAGATGAACAACGTCATCGATGACACGGGCACTGTCAACATGCCCGCGGACGCGGATCCCACCGTGTTCCAGACTGACGTTGTGGTCAATCCCGGGCGCAGCAACACCATGCGCTACCTGGCGACCGACGGTACCTACAAGACCTACACCTGGAATCCGCATACGGCGTCTGCTGCGGGATTCGTCACAGGTTTCCCCGCTGCGTTCCGCAAGTATTACAGCTTGGAAGAAGCGCTTGAGCATCCGTGGGACGGCAAGTGGATGGGCAAGATCGACTACGTGTTTGCCAAGAGCTACGGCACCACGGAAGGCCCGACCTATTCGCCGCTCGGCCAGACCAGCAATGCGTCGGCTGCTGCCGGCGGCGGCCAGTCCGGCTCGCTCAGCGAGGCGTGGGACTTCCCTGAGCTGATGCAGTATGCCAACGGCGAACTGCCCAATTCGCATCGCCACACACTGAAGGCCTATGGCACCTACGGGATCACCCCGGAGTGGCTGGTCAGCGGCGTGTATGTCATTCAGTCGGGCGCACCGATCACCTGCCTGGGCGCCTGGGGTCCGAACCAGATCGATCCGGATGGTTACGGCGAGGCTTATCACTGGTGCAATGGCGAGCCGTCGCCTCCGGGCAAGGCCGGGCATACGCCTTGGACGCATCAGATCGACCTGGCGGTCAGCTACATTCCGGAATGGGCCGGCAAGCATCTGACGCTGCAGGTGCAGGTCCACAACCTGTTCAACGAGCAGAACACTACCGCTTATGTCGTCACCCACGACGACGTCGGCGGAGCGCCGGACCCCAACTACAAGCTTCCACAGCCTGGTGTACGCGGCGGTGTGTTTGCGACGGAAGCCCCGCGCTATGCGGAGTTCAACGTCAAGTACGACTGGTAAGAAGCAAGACTTCTTCGCTCGGCGTCATCGCAAGTCGATGTCGCCGGGTGGAGGAGGCGAGAAGGAGGATAACGAGGCCGCCGGGGAACCGGCGGCCTCGTTCGTTTAGCGCGCGAGGCGGTCGCGTAGCGGTTGCAGCCAACCGCTGTAGGGGGCGCTGCGCGCCGGTTCCTGCCGGATCGGCTGACGCACCTGCGCCGCGCTGGCGGTGCTGTATACGTTGCGCTTGGCCTCATGTGGCGACAGGCATGCAGGATCAAACGGCAACTCGCAAAATGCGAGTAACCGCCGGACCTGCGTCTCCGGATCTTGCACCAAGGATTCGTACGAAAAATCCAGAATCCAATCGGGAAAGCGCATCAGCCAGTAATCGCTGAGCCGCTGATAGTCGCGGTAATGTTCCGCCAATTCGGCCATGTCATAGCTGTAGTAAATACCGTCGTTGAACAATTGGCGGTAGCACGAGAAGCAGGTGTCGACCGGATCGCGGTGGCAGTGAATGATCTTGGCGCCCGGCAGCATGGCTCGTATGGCGCCCGCCCATTGCCAATTCAGCAGGCCCTTGTCGGTAAAGTAAGGGCGGGTTTCCCGCCAGCGTGCGGTGCGTGCCAGATAATCGTTGCCCAGACGCGCCCAGTCGTTTGCGTCGGCTTGGCCGACCCACTGCGGAAACGCTTGCCCACGACGGCGGGATTCCTCTTCGAGAATAGACGGCAGGTCAGGAATCTCATTGGCGCCTTCTACCTGCGGATGCGAGGCGAGGATATGTTCGACCAGGGTTGAGCCCGAACGAGGCATGCTGACGATCAGGATGACTTCCTTGCCCAAGGTGGGGTCCAGCGGCTCGGGCAGGGGCTCTCGGAAAGCCGTCATGATCATTTCGATGCGCGCGTGTTCGACTGCTGCGTCCCACCGCACCAGGCGTCGCTTGTTGGCATTGGCCTCACGCAGCGCTTCGAATGCGCCGGCGTAATCGTGCTGGTCTTCCAGTGCTTTGAACAAGCTGAAGCCAAGCGCCACCCGTGTGTTGGGGTTGATTGCCGGATTACGTAATGCGCGACGAATGTGTTCTACGTCGGCGGCGTTCAGCGGTTCGGTTTTCAGGTTCGCCAACGCGTGCCAGGCTTCGGCCTGTTCGGGCTGTTGTTGCAGCACGCGGCGGTATTCCCGTACCGCTTGCGCAATGTTGCCTTGGATGGTGCAGATGTCGGCCAGGGAGATGCGCGCCAGGATGTAACCGTCGTTCAAGGCAAGCGCATGGCGCAGTGCGTCGACGGCTTCTTCCAGCTTCCATTGCTGCTTGAGCGCCTTGCCCAAGTTGTACCAGGCCGAGGCCTGTTTGGGCGCCAAGGCGCAGGCTCGGCGAAGATGGGCCAGCGCTTCATCGGTGGCTCCGGCATCATGCAAGGCACCGCCGAGACTCATCTGGATGTTGGCGTCGTCAGGACGCTGTTGCTCCGCCTTTCGCAAGAACTCGATGGCCTTGGCGCTGTCTCCGCGCATCAAGCTGGTCACGCCGTACAGGACCTGCGCATCCACCAGTGTTGGCGCATCGGCAAGCACTTGCTGCAAAGCTCGCTCGGCCGCATCGGGTTGCCCTTGGTTGAGGGCTCTGCCGGCCTGGGCCAACAACTGACGAATGGCCGGCGACGGGGGGACGCTTTGCGATGGCATGGCGGATACCGTACAGAAGAGTCAGCGGGGCTTTGGCAGTCTCGCATATTGTCCAGGAAATACCCTCTGAATGTGCTTTCCTGCGTTTCCGGCTGTGGTGCGGGCGGGTACCATAAGCCAGCCCGGCCGGCCATCCACTGCGAAGGACCCTGACCTTGATCCTCTGCGTTCCCAATGTGCTCAATCCCGAAGAATTGACGGCCATTCGAGCCGAACTGGAAAGCGCCAGCTTTGCCGACGGTGCGAGTACCGCCGGTTGGTCGGCGCGCGAAGTAAAGAAAAATCTTCAGGTGATGCTGGGTACGCCTGCCTACGAACGATTGGCAGGCATCGTGCGCGAAGCGTTCTTCCGCAACGGCATGCTGCAGGCGGCATTGTTGCCAGCGTCGAACACGCAACCTCTTTTCAATCGCTATGGCCAAGGCATGCAATATGGCCAGCATGTCGATGCACCGATCATGGGCGGCCTCGGCAATGCAGTGCGCAGCGATATCGCGATCACCGTTTTTTTGTCCGACCCCAAGGGCTACGACGGCGGTGAACTGGTGGTTTACGTAAATGGTCTTGCCGGTCAGTTCAAACTGGATGCGGGAGCCGTCATCGCTTATCCAGCCAATACCTTGCATCACGTTACGCCGGTCACGCGCGGTGTGCGCGATGCGGCCATCATTTGGGTGCAAAGTCAGGTGCGTGATCCTGCCCAGCGGGAGCTGCTCTGGGATCTGGAAAACGCCAAACGGCAAATCTTCAACCGCGAAGGCAAGAGCGCGCTTTTCGATTCGGTGAGCAAGTCGCACGCCAATTTGCTGCGTATGTGGGCGGAAGTCTGAAGCCGTACGTGCATTGACCGCTGTGGGGCAATCGAAAAAAAACGGGGCCATGAGCCCCGTATTCATTTGTTGCGTTTAAGCACGGCAGATATCAATACCGCGGCACGCTCGCATCAACCTCCGCCGCCCACGCATCGATCCCCCCATCCACGCTATACACCTGCGTAAACCCGTGCCCCACGAACTGCTCGGCCACGCTGCGGCTGGAGATGCCGTGGTGGCACATGAACGCGATCGGCGTGTCCTTGGGTAGGTTGGCGAGTGCGGTGTAGCCTTCTTCTTCCAGGATGCGCGCTTGCGGCAGGGGCTTGGCGATGGCGCGGCCCTGGGCGGGGCGGGTGTCGATCAGGGTGATGGTGCCGGCGGCGAGGCGGCTTTTCAGCTCCTGCACGCTCATCGACTGGACGCTGGCGCCGCCGGCGCCGGGAAACTTCAGGCTCAGGCCTTCGCCCTGCATGGTGGAGACCCAGTCGATCACGATGCCCTTGGCGCGCTGGGCGCTGGCCGGGTCGAAGTGGACCTCGATGCCGTTGGCGGTGACCACGATGTCGTGGTCACCGGCCGGCGCGAGCTGGAAGCCGGCGCTGTGGTCGGGGCCGATTTCCAGGTGCAGCGCCATGCCCTGCGCGTTGGCGGTGCCGGAACGGATGGCTTCGGCGGCCTTGTCGGTGATGGTGATTTCCGGCGGGGTGCGGTCCGGCGGCGTGGCGCCAAACAGCTGGTGCAGTTCGCCGCTGCCGTACATCTGGCGAATGATGTCGGCGCCGCCGACCAGCTCGCCTTCCACGTACAGTTGCGGAATCGTGGGCCAGTTGCCGAACGCCTTGATGCCTTCGCGGATGTCCTGGTCTTCCAGCACGTTCACGGTGTGATAGTCGGGCAACAGCTCGTTGAGCGTGTTGACGGCGGCGGCGGAGAAGCCGCACATCGGCTGGTAGCGCGTGCCCTTCATGAACAGCACCACGCGGTGGTCTTTCAGCAGGGTTTCGATGCGGTCGCGGGTGGCGGTGTCGAGGGACATGGGGAAAGGAACTCCGGCGAAGAAGGGGCCAATTGTAATCCTTCCCACATATTGGCAGCGCGGCGGCGGATCAAGGGCGTCGGTTGGGGATTGCGCCCAAACCGACGTGCCTCAGGCGGCGGACGGCAACTCGATGTCTTCGGGCTTCTTGCGCCGCGCCAGCGGTGCCAGCGCCAGGGCCGCCATCGGCGAAGGCTGCACCTGCTGCAAGCTGGCGTGGCCCAAGGCGGTTGGCTGCTCGCTCCAGTGGATCAGCTCCATCGCGCCGTGCTCGTCTTCGACCAGCGCGGTGCAGTGCTCCACCCAGTCGCCGTCGTTGAGGTAGACCACGCCGTCGATGGTGCGCACCTGGCCGAAATGGATGTGGCCGCAGATATGGCCGTCCACGCCATGCTCGCGCGCGCCGGCGGCCACGCGTTCCTCGTAGGCGCGGATATAGGCCAGCGCCTTGCCGACATGCGATTTCACGATGATCGACAGCGGCAGGTACGGCATCGCCATGCGGCGGCGCCAGGCGTTGACGCGGCGGTTGCCCCAGCACACGAAGCGGTGCATGGCTTCGCCCAGATGCAACATCCAGCTGCGGCCGATCTGTTCGGGGTCGTATTCGTCGCCGTGGCTCACGCGATAGCGGCGGCCGTCGGCGCCTACATGGATGGCGTTGAGCTCGATGCGCACGCCGCAGATGGACTGGCCGACCAGGCCGCGCAAGGCGCAGTCGTGGTTGCCGGGAATGTAGGTCACCTCGATCCCGCGGCGGGCCATGTCCAGCACCTCGGCGATCACCGTACCGTGGTCCGGATGCCACCAGCGGCGGCGGCTCAAGGCTTCCAGGTCGATGATGTCGCCGACCAGGTACAGCTTTTCACACTGCAGGCTGCGCAGAAAATCCAGCAGATAGGCTGCCTTGCAGTCCGGTGTACCCAGATGGACGTCGGAAATGAAGGCGCTTCGGCAACGAAGAATAGCCATGGCATCGCTCCCCGGTTTGGTCGCCGGGAGCACAGTCTGATGCGGCAAGGTCACCAAGCCATGGCGAAATCGTTGCAGAACGGTTGCCGCGGCGGCTTTTTCCCCGAACGCGATGGGAAAGCGCCCGCCGGTGTGCGATAAAGACCAGGCCGGGGAGGGACCGATGCATGAACACGCCCACTGCAA
>Ga0209759_1000455_pt1 | contig 46668 bp, 50 predicted proteins | sample AraplaCL_Col_mMS_FD_184261 | JGI IMG/M metagenome (GOLD analysis project Ga0209759, IMG submission 184261) | Arabidopsis root microbial communities from the University of North Carolina, USA - plate scrape CL_Col_mMS (SPAdes) (version 2) | ecosystem: Host-associated > Plants > Roots >...
AAGTAATGCCACGTCTATCACTCCGATCTCCTGCTTACGGTCATAAGCAGAATTGTGTTCTATACGTGGGTCAATTCTCGGTGCAAATTATGCGGCTAAGTGGGTCAGTTTTCGACGCAAATCAACAGGCATAGCCATGACTGTACGTAATCTATTGCATGCCCCTCAGATTCCGCGTGTTCTATTCCAGATAGCACAAAGCGACCTTCATTTACCCAGATGAGTACAGGCTCCAAGAGCTCGCAGTTAATGCGGCCTTCGCCCGCTGTCAAATGGGCGGTTCTGATAGTTCGGTGAAGGTGATTTTTGCTGGTCTCGCTGATAGTCAATTTTCCGCGCCGGGTTAGTTCGAAACATAGCCGTGACTTAGGAATGATTTTTCCACGATCGCGCATTTTGATAATAGTGACGTCCATTTCGCTACTCGATTACCACTGTTTATATATCCAGTATTTTAATCCCAATGGCAGGAAAGAAAAGTGTGGCGAAGGATTTTGACGGCCGTTGGTGTCAAAAAAATTAACGACGGGCTGGGTATAAAAAAAGCCCCGGCTGAGCGGGGCTTCTTAGAGGTAACGACGTGTTTAGGGGTTGTGCCGAGATAAGGGTAAAAATAGCTCATAACACTTTTGGTTATATTTAAAGGCTGAATTCTAAAAATAACTGTATAAGCATCTCTCCCTCGTACATCAGATGTACGCAGTATGCGAAGCTCGGTTCAGCGCACCAAGCCCATTTCATTTTCTTGTTCACCGCGATAAAATTTTTTCTTTCGGAAACTCGGAGGCAAGATGGCATCGATCGAACGAACCGCATACCCTCGCTTTCCCACCGTCCTTCCGAGTCAGGATATTCTGACGTACTACACCCCCTCACCCGAGGAAATAGACTGGGTCAAAGGTTTAGCTCGCGGCCCGGACAGCCAGCTTAGTGTGCTCGTGTTACTTAAATGCTTCGAGCAGCTGCACTATTTCCCGCTCCTGGAAGATATCCCGCCTGAAATCGTCGCCCATATTGCTGCTGTGCGAGGGCTTCCTACCGCAAGCTCAATTGCATATAAGAGTCCAGCTACGCTATACCGGCACCATGCCGCGATACGGAAATATTTGGGCGTGTTCCCATTCGATGGAGCCGATTCGCGCAAGATGGCAATTCGTATTGCCAGGGAAGCGGCGCAAGTTGCGGATGTGCGCACCGATATCATCAATACCACCATTGAAGAGCTGATTGGACGTAATTACGAACTGCCGGCCTTCAGTACGCTGGACAAAATAGCCGAACAGATTCACTCGACAGTTCAAGAGCAACTGTTCAAACGGGTTGCGAAGCGATTGACGAGCGAACAGCGTGATTTTTTGGAACATCTGCTGATGACCGAATTTGCTCAACGGCAGACGCAATTTAATCAAATCAAACGAAGCGCCAAGCGGGCATCCAAAAAGCATCTGGAAAATTTGCTCGATCAGCTCACATGGCTGGAATCACTCATTGATGTCGTAAAGCCGCTTGACGGCATTCCGTTGTCGAAACTCACCCATTTTGCCAGTCAGGCAATGGCCCTTGATGCCTCAGAATTAAAAGGACTCAATCCAGAAAAACGTCACACGCTTATTCTCGCCCTGATTCGCAGTATGCGTGTCCGCGCACGCGATGATTTGACCGAAATGTTCATTCGCCGTATGGCGGTGATTCATAAACGTGCGCGAGAGGAACTGGCCAGCATTCAGCTGCGGCAGCGCGCACTATCTGAGCGCCTTGTGCAGAAATTGGACGGTGTCCTTGATATCCTGGTTGACGACTTGGGAAACGAGAAAACAGGACTTGAAATCCGCAAACTCCTGGCGCCAGGTGGTGACTTGGAGCGTCTCAAGCAAGAATGTGAACTGATCCGCGTCTGGAGCGGAAAGAACCACCTGCCGTTACTCTGGAAGCCGTTTTCCAGCCATCGAGCAGTCATCTTCAGAATTGCTCACGCGCTTCACTTTACTTCCGCCACACAAAACCGGGCGCTATTACACGCCCTCCATATTGTTCTGGAAAATGAAACACGCCGCACTGACTGGATGGAGGATGTGGTGGATCTTTCTTTTGCGACCGACCGCTGGCATAAGCTCGTGAAGCGTCCGCACGAGGAAGGACAACCTACCAACCGGCGCTATCTTGAATTGGCTGTCTTTTCGCATTTAGCGAGCGAATTGCGGTCCGGCGATATGTGCGTTGCCGGCTCCGAGACCTTTGCCGACCCTCGAGAACAGTTGCTGTCGTGGGAAGAATGTCAAAAACTTCTTCCCGCTTATTGCGAGAAAGTCGGTTTGCCCGACAACGCGAAGGACTTTGTCGCGATGCTCAAGAAAAAATTGGCGGACAAGGCCGAAGAAGTCGACAACGAGTTTCCCGACCACCAAGCAGACGTCACCATCGGCCCCACTGGTGAACCGGTGTTGAAACGCGTCGTTGCCAAGGAAATTCCAGCGTCAGCGATCGCATTGCAAAGCACGATCATGAACCGGCTGCCGACGCGCAATTTACTCGACGTACTGACCAATCTGGAGCACTGGGTCAAATTCACACGGCACTTCGGTCCTATTTCCGGTAGCGATCCGAAACTTAAACGCGCGGCAGAGCGCTATCTGCTGACGATCTTCGCGTTGGGATGCAATCTGGGGCCCAATCAGGCGGCAAGGCATCTTGCCGGTGATGTTACTCCACACATGCTGTCCTTCGTGAATCGCCGGCATATGACAGTCGAGAACCTGGACGCCGCCATTAGGGATTTGAATGAACTCCATCTGCGTCTGGACTTATCCAAGCTCTGGGGCGATGGAAAATCGGTAGCAGCCGACGGTACGCAATACGATTTTTACGAACAAAATCTGTTGGCTGGGTTTCATTTTCGGTACCGCAAGATGGGGGCAGTGGCCTATCGGCACGTGGCTAATAATTATATTGCGGTGTTTCGTCACTTTATCGCGCCCGGCATCTGGGAAGCGATCTATGTGATCGAAGGCCTGTTAAAAGCGCAATTGTCGGTGGAGGCCGATACCGTCTATTCGGATACACAGGGCCAGTCTGCTGCCGTCTTCGCGTTTACGTATTTGCTCGGAATCAACCTGATGCCCCGCATTCGTAATTGGAAAGACCTTGTTTTGCATCGCGCAGATAAAAAGACACGGTATAAACACATTGATCGCCTCTTTACCGAAACTACCGATTGGGGCCTCATTGAATCGGAGTGGCAAAACATGATGCGCATCGCACTGTCCATCCAGCACGGTCGTATTGCATCCCCTTTGTTGCTGAAGAAATTAAGCGCCAAAAATGGTCGCAGCCGGCTCTTTGCAGCTGTACGCGAGATGGGTGGCGCCGTACGCACTGTTTTTCTTCTTAAATGGATTTCGGATATCAAGATGCGGCAGGAGGTAACTGGGGAGACTAACAAAATGGAGTCCTATAACGGCTTCGCAAAATGGCTCTCGTTTGGTGGTGACGTTATTCCACAAAATGACCCTGAAGAACAACAAAAGCGGCTTCGCTACAATGATCTGATTGCGGCTGCGGTGATCCTGCAGAATACGGTGGACATGATGCGTGTCATTCAGACGCTGGTCGCCGAGGGCCATGATGTCAAGGCTGACGATCTGGCGTTTTTGAGCCCGTACATCACCAGTGGGCTGAAACGGTTTGGCGACTACCACCTCAACTTGAAACGCACTCCAGAGCAGTGGATCCGCGATACCTTATTCAGCAATGCGGCTAATCAAGCGCGCCAAAATTGAAATGAAGAACAACACATGACAGACGCAGACAAGAGCCAGGTCGAAACGCCTTATGGAACCGTGGACGCGAAGGCATTGGAAGCGTTACAGGATAGCTATGACACGTCCGCGATGCTACGCATGGTGGATCAGCTGGATGCAATTCGGACGCGTCTTGATGGCATTGACGGCGTACGCGATGAGCTACTGCGCCTGCACGCAATGACACATACCGTTCTCAATGGTGCGAGACTGGTCGCTCACCCTGACGAAACAGACATCTGGGAGGCTGCTGACGAGTTAATTTCAGAATTTCATGATTGGTCGACTACCTTTGCAAGATTTGCAGAACAACTGAATCCGCTGATCGATTTAACTCCCGAAAAAGAACTTCCGCAAAGTAACAAAGGCTGCTGATGCATCAATACGGTTGCACTGTACACCAGGTGCAATTGGTCCCTAACCAATCCAATAGATGCAATAGTTGCTCATCCACACTGGCATCATTCAACGCGAGGACGCACAAGAGCGTGAGCAAGCTCATCAGCATCAGGCTCTCCTGCCAATGGCGGAGACCGATAAGATACGAACGCCGGGTTCGCCGCGAAACATTTTTTCTGTCGTAGATATTCATATTGAGATCCTCTGAGATGTTCTTAGTGCTGCCCAGGCAGGTGGTTATTTTCCTCATGCCTTCGCTCATGGTCATTCCATAGGACGAAGCGTCGACTCGCTGTAACGATCAACCAAAGCCACGTCAAGGCCGTCAGAATCAACAGACCAAGCAATATGCGGGGACTTAGCCTGCTGACTCGATATAAGCCAACCTAACTGGCAAGCAATAAAAGATGAATCGCCGTCAGCCCTAGAATCTGAAGATTTAGTTTGCTACGCTTACTCCGGATCTCCTGATTGTTATCGTCGCAGTGTTCAGCGAGATGAGGTGTTTTGTTATGCATGTCTCCTCCTGTCTGATCAGCTTTCAGGGGTTCCGATTGAGCCGAATTCAACAGCAGTCTTGACGTAAAACACAGAGACGCCTTCCTTGGCTAAAGCATCGAATAGCGTGTCAGCAGTCTTTTCGTCGACCGCCATCGTGACTTCGATGGGTTGATCGGCCAGCTCAAAGAAATGCGCGGAATGGAAATGACTATCGCGCCCGAAACTCTCGCTGCCGGCCAGAATGGTGGCGCCGCGGGTGCCGTGCGCCTGAGCAAACTGGAGCAACCATTCGGCCAACTGTTTGCCGGCATGCTTGCGATCTTGTTGCGTAAAAAACGTAATCTGAAAGCCTTTCATTGCTATCTCCTGATGATTGTTATTGCCGTGTCAGCACCACTGTTGTGATGCCGAGAAATGTCATTGCCAATGCACCCGCGACGTGCAAGGTGATCGCACCGAACGCCCACATCAGCCGTCCAGATTGCAGTAATGAAACGACTTCCTCTGAAAAGGTGGAAAACGTCGTCAATCCGCCTAAAAATCCCGTCACCACGAACAGTCGCCACTCTGGTCCAAGCGTCGGATGTGCTCCCAGATAGGCAATGGCTACGCCGATCAGGTAGCAGCCCACAAGATTTGCGGTGAGCGTGCCAAACGGAATGACCTAAAACACGCCATTGAGCTTGCTGCTCGGTAGCCAGCGCATTAGGCATCCAGCAGCGCCGCCCAGACCAATGACCACGATCGATTTCAGCATTCCATCGCCTCTTTATTGGTGTCGCCTACGTGCTAATTCTCCAAAGGCAATTCGCATTTAAATAGCACTGCACGCACTTTTTGCAATTCCTCCGCATGGTCGTGGAGATATTTGCGCAGATGTTTTTCCGTATCGATCAGCTCCAGGCACTGGGGATGCCGCATTGACGAGACCTCCGGGTGATGAACACTGAGCTTTTCGCCCGCCAGGTAGCCAGCATCGATGTGATGCAACATGGCTTGCTGGATGCCGGCGCGGCGCGCCACCGCCAGTAAATGATGGGCAAGCGCCGGTGCGGACAGGCGATGCCAAAAGCGTGTGGCCTTGGCTTTGGCCGAGATAGGGAAATACAGTCGCAATGCAGTCAGTTCACTCATGATGGGATTGGTCTTTGGTGGATGTAGTGGATGCTTCGTTTTCTTGATGCTTTCTTTTGAGATCGGCCTTGTAGGCGTTCATCTCGGCGATTTTCATGCCCTCAGGCATGGGCCGATGCTTGGGGTGTCCCACGCGCTGCGCGTGATAAATGCCGGTATGGCCGGAGAACAGATAGCTGACGATGCAGGCTAAGGCCGCGAATGGTCCAATTTCAGGACCAAACAGCTCGATGGCCATGATGGTCGAGGCAATAGGCGTGTTGGCCGCACCCGCAAATACGGCGACGAAGCCGATACCGGTCAGCAAAGAAAATGGAAGATGGAGTAACGGCGCCAGGGCGTTGCCGAGCGTCGCACCAATGTAAAACAGTGGCGTCACTTCGCCGCCTTTGAAGCCGGTTCCCAACGAAGTCACGGTGAACACCATCTTGGCAAAGAAATCCCAAGGGGCTACCGGTTGCTGGAACGATTCCACGATCACGGGAATGCCCAAGCCGATGTATCGCTGGGTGCCGATGGCCCAGACAGCCACAGCCACAATGACGCCGCCTATAAGTGGACGTAGAGGCGCATAGCTGATGCGGCGCTTCATGAAAGCGGACAGGCCATGCGTGGTATTGGCGAACAGCATGCCGACTAGCCCAAAGATAATGCCCGCGACGATGACAGACACAACACTCCAGAACGCAATGGGTGTCATCCCTGTCATCGCATAGTGGGTATGGTGCACGCCCCAGGCGAGTCCGATCTGGTCGGCGGCAATGGCCGCCACAAAACACGGAAAGATGGCGTCATAGCGCATGCGGCCAATGGCCAGCACTTCCAGACCGAAGATTGCACCGGCCATGGGTGTGCCGAACACCGAGGCGAAACCGGCACTGATACCCGCCATGAGCAGAATGCGACGATCCTCCTGGCGCAACTTGAAAAGATGGGTCAGCTGGTCGGCCAGCGCACCGCCCATTTGCACCGCAGTTCCTTCCCGACCGACAGAGGCGCCGAACAGATGAGAGACGACGGTACCGATCAGCACCAGCGGCACCATGCGTAGCGGCACTACCTTCTTGGGATCATGGATTTCGTCGATAAGGAGATTATTGCCGGCCTCAACAGGCTTGCCGGTGTGCAGATAGAGCCATCCCACGGCGAAACCGGCGAGCGGCAATAGCCAGATAACCCATGGATGGGCTTCGCGCCAGTTGGTAGCGTATTCGAGGGAGAAGAGAAAAAATGCCGATGCAGTGCCGGCGAGCGCGGCAATGACGCTTGCGATAATGCACCACTTGCCGATATACGGCAGTAGATCGAGTTGCTCAGGGTGTTTGTAGTGTTTCATGTTGCCAGGTGTCGAGTAAATCAGCCTGGCGAACAAAGACTTTGGGCGAATACCTACAGTCCCGGCTTACCAGGTATCTGTAGGCATCATCAGCTCCGGCGTGATGCCGGTGGCGGTTCAAGGAGGAATGCCATCTCCTGTTTGGGATATTAACAAGTTTTCAGAAATGGGACAACTTTCTTCAATCTCCTGTTCTTTAGGATCGCGCAGCTCGCACGGCGCTCATTCCCAGCATCAGTACAAAGCCGATAAAAAAGACCACGGAATCCGTCGTCATGGAAACATTCACCCGGCTAGCAGCACCCCAGGCAGCAATCACCCATATGAGAATGCCGGCGGCCAGCATGCCATCGTCAACAAATAGCCCGACCAGCTCATGCCAGATTGTCTGCAACCAGCCAGTTGGCGAGGCTTTCTTTACTTTTTTCACGGCGGGCGTGTCGGCTCTTGGTTGTGCTTTGCAGATCATCAGAAGGACGTGGGCGAAGATGAAATAGCCGACGATCAGCGCAACGATGGCCCAGTCGGCTCCGGGCCATTCAATATGGACACCTTCGCCCACCCAGAACGTGCCGAAGGCGGCGAGCAAAATACCAACGCAAAACTTCAGCGCATTTTCAGGAATATTACCCAGAGGACGATGCAGCCATAGCCCAAGCAAGACTACCAGGACTAAGGCCGCAATAGCTCCGACAGACGCCGGAACAATAAGCTGGCCACTAGCACCAATAGCGATGACAATAAAAACGACCTCAATTCCTTCCAGCATAACAATCTTGAAGGCCGTCAAAAAAGCGACTTTGTCCCAAGCGCCTTGAACATCAGGGAGCGACTGGTGCAATTGCGCCGTTTCCTTGGCGTAGGTAGCCACTTCGTCATGCAAGGCAATGACACCCGCGGATCTTAAAATTGCTTTACGCAACCAGCGCAAACCAAAAAGCAAAAGCAATGTGCCGACGACTAGCTGAATGGTCGGCAGCGGCATCTCCGCTAGTGAACGCCCAAAGGCCAGTACCATTCCTGCAAGCAAGGCCAATGCGCTGACGGTGCCTGCAATGGCGGCACGCCAGCCTCGCACTATACCGACCGCCAAAACGACCGTCAGGGCCTCGATGAATTCGACAAACGACGCCAGGAATGAGGCCAGAATTGTCGGTGCTGCATGCGCCAAGTTGAGTAACAAGCTCATCCTCCTTTTGAAGTAGCGAGTGTCGATACTAAAGATATAGGCATCTAAAGAAAAAAGCCATGTGGAAAAATCCACATGGCTTCATCAATTGCAATTCAAGAAATCAATTACCAAATTGCGTTGCCAGATCCATCCTTGATTTGATTTTTCCAAGCTGTTTCAATTACCTTCACAACTTCCGCCGGCATCGGAATATAGTCCAGTTCAGCGGCCATTTGGCCACCATTTTTGTACGACCAGTCAAAAAACTTCAATACTTCTTTTGCTTTAACTGCGTCGGCCTGGGTCGTGTGCATCAGCGCGAAAGTGGCGCCAGTGATAGGCCAACTGTTCTTGCCTGGTTGATCAGTAGAAACTACGGCGAAGCCTGGAGTTTTCTCCCAGTCAGCACCTGCTGCTGCGGACTTAAATGTTGAGTCATTTGGCTGAACAAACTGGCCGTCGTGATTTTGCAGCTGCGAATAGACCATATCATTCTTCTTCGCGTAAGCAAACTCAACATACCCAATTGCGCCCTTGATTTGCTTCACGTTTGACGCCACGCCTTCATTACCTTTGCCGCCTACGCCAGTTGGCCATTTCACAGTCGTACCTGATCCGACTTTCGATTTGAAGTCACCATTCACTTTAGACAAATAGTCTGTAAACAAGAACGATGTGCCGGAACCGTCGGCACGGTAGACGACAGTAATGTCCTCTGCCGGTAACTTCACCCCTGGATTCAACGCGGTAATCTCTGGGGCAACCCACTTCGTAATCTTGCCGAGATAGATGTCGGCCAACACTTTACCAGTCAATTTAAGTTGCCCAGGTTTGACACCGTCCAAATTAGCGACTGCAACGACTCCACCCATGATCACCGGGAACTGCATGAGGCCATTCTTTGCCAATTCATCCGGCTTCAAGGGCATATCAGATGCGCCAAAGTCCACTGTGTTTGCTTTGATCTGATTGATACCGCCACCAGATCCAATAGCTTGGTAGTTCAAGCCATTGCCGGTATTTTTCTTATAGGCTTCAGCCCATTTCGACGCGATCGGATAGACAAACGTTGATCCTGCGCCAGTCATGTCAGCAGCAAACGCCGATGACACCACAACAAGCGAAGAAAGCGCTATCAAGAACGATCTCTTAAGCATATTAATACGCACAATATCCTCCTAATTAGAATGGTCGAAACCGCAAGATATTGAGCAATTATTACAGCTGGATGACATCTCGCTAGATGTTACATCTAGTTTCAATTGAGGGATTATTTCAATTTTCTTCGCGCAGAGAAAGAGAGTTGGCAAATAATTTTCCCTTCAGGAAACTCTCAAGAGTTTTCCAGGGCAGCTCCATACACTCAGTGTCAGCTAAGTTTTGCCGACTACTATTCCGAATACCAATTTGCCGCACCAAGGTTACGCACCCTCCACGCGAAATGCTTAGTTGAGGCCTGCCAATCAGGGAAATGGCTTTTTAAGTATCGGGACCGTAATGGAAGAACTGAACCAAGCTCTATTTTTGTTGATTAACGCATCGATACATCCGAATTCGCTCACAGTGTTTGCCGCCAAGGTATTGGCAAATGACACTATATGGATTATCCCTTTAGGTATCAGTGCGTACTGGTTGTATGGCGCAGAGAGAACCAGGATCGTAGTCTTGGCGTCCTGCATGTCGGGAGTTTCAGGCCTACTCATTAATCAGATCATTGCCCTGATGTGGACGCATCCTCGTCCATTCATGATAGGTCTCGGGCAGACCTTAATTCCTCATGCCGCCGATTCTTCTTTTCCAAGCGATCACCTGACGCTAGTGTGGGCAGTAGGAGTGACGTTCTTACTACACAGGGATTTCCGATTTGTCGGTTCCATACTCTCTCTCCTCGGCATAGCGATCGCATGGGCGCGTATCTACCTTGGGGTCCATTTTCCGATGGATATGCTCGGATCGGTTTTCGTAGCGACGGCTACCAGCCGCTTAATTTCGTGGCGCGAAGATCTCTTTGTTCTCCCTCTGTTTCACCTCATCAGTCGGCTTCACCGATCCTTGCTTAGCCCCTTTATTCAGCGTGGATGGGTCAAAAAATAGCTAACTATGGATGCGCTAAGTTTTACCTGCGAGACTAACTTTATTAATTTTGAATATTCGATCCCGGCATCAACATGAACAAATCCTTGGCCCAAGACGGCTCCATTTCTGCCAACAAAGTTCCAGAGGCAACAGCCCTTTTCTGGATCATAAAAATGATGTCCACAACGGTCGGGGAAACCGCCGCAGACTATTTAAATGTCAACTTACACTTTGGATTAACCGGGACATCCATTTTTATCGGCTCATTACTTGCGATCGTTCTGTTCTTGCAGGTTCGGTCCGCTCGTTACATTCCTTCTTTGTATTGGATATCAGTCGTTCTAATTAGCGTATTTGGTACGCTCGTGACCGATAACTTAAGTGACAATTTCGATGTTCCACTAGGCATTACCACTGCGGCATTCAGCCTAGCGTTGATTGCCACGTTCGTAGAGTGGTATTCCAAAGAAAAAACCTTATCCATTACCGCTATCAATAGCTTTAGGCGAGAATGCTTTTATTGGCTTGCGATTCTTTTTACGTTTGCTTTAGGTACCGCAGCAGGAGACTTGGTCGCGGAAGGTTTAAGCATTGGTTATGCCAGTGCCGCACTTCTATTTGGAGGATGTATCGCTATCACAGCACTTGCTTACTACGTATTGAAAATCAACGCTATTACATGCTTTTGGATTAGCTATATCTTGACTCGTCCGCTAGGAGCTTCTTGCGGAGATCTGCTATCTCAACCTACGTCTGCCGGCGGTTTTGGGATTGGCGCCGTGACGACGAGTGCGCTATTTCTCGTCACTATCGTGGGATTGGTTTTCTACCTATCCATCACTCAGAAGCGAATCAAAATTTCTTAAAATGCCATGCCTGCAAACATAGGAATAGATGAAATGACGTTCTCAGATTCGAACAAATATACATCTCCTGCGAAGATATTTCATTGGCTGACCGCATTGTTTATTGTGCTCCAATGTGCAGTTGGATGGATCATGCCAGACGTCGATGAACTATCAACGCCAGAAGGGCTCGTTAGCGTGCATCTTTCAATAGGAGTATTAATTGCCGTATTACTGGTCGTTCGTTTGATGTGGCGCTTTGGCCACAAGCCTCCTCAAGCATCCATTCAATTGTCACCAGCTTTTCGATTCGCCGCTGGGGTAACACATTGGGCTATCTATTTATTGCTGCTCATTGTTCCTATACTTGGCTGGATTAATGCCGTGGAACGAGGATGGTCAGTAACGCTATTTGGAATATTTCGTGTCCCGAATATGTTGCCCCGCGAATCTGCACTGTGGGCAGACATAGGAGATATGCATATTGCTAGTGTGTGGGTTCTTGTCGTGTTGGTCAGCTTACATGCACTAGCAGCGCTCTACCATCATTTTGTGCTTAAAGACGATACGCTAAAGCGCATGCTGCCTGGCTCATAACCTTAGTCACAAAATTTAGACATTCGTCGATAAATTTTTTTAAATCAACTATGAATAATATTCGCGATACTGAGCACCTTTTTAGCAAAGTACCAGAAGTAACCTTAGCATTCTGGATTGTGAAGATTGCAGCGACGACCTTGGGTGAAACGGGCGGCGATGCAGTGTCCATGTCAATGAATTTTGGATACTTAATGAGTACGGTTATTTTTGCAGCATTATTTTTAGCGGCAGTAATAATTCAAATCCGAACAAAAAAATTTCATCCTTTGATTTATTGGGCAACGATCATCGCGACCACGACAGTAGGTACGACGCTCGCTGACTATGCTGACCGCTCTTTAGGCATCGGCTATGCAGGTGGCACGGCGCTATTAATCGTCTGCTTGATTGCCTCATTACTTACCTGGTACCGGTCAATGGGAACGATATCGGTTAACACCATTAATTCGTCCAAAGCAGAGATGTTTTACTGGGTCACTATCATGTTCTCCCAGACACTAGGTACCGCACTGGGCGACTGGACTGCTGATACCGCAGGACTTGGGTATGGCGGTGGCGCCATATTATTTGGCGCTATGTTACTTGCCCTAGTAGCGGCCTACTACTGGACTAAGATTTCCCGGACGTGGCTTTTCTGGGGTGCTTTTATTCTAACTCGCCCTCTGGGGGCAGTGGTAGGCGATTTCCTCGATAAGCCAGTCAGCGCCGGCGGACTGGCAATGAATCGCTATTCTGCATCTATCGCTTTACTCGCCTTTATTCTGACCAGTCTCTTAATATTCCGGCAGCGTGCCGCAAAACGATTCCATTAAAAGAGCGCGGCCTAAATGTGCATAGGAAATGACGCAAGAACTGACGACCAGAATAAAAAAGGGATATTGCATGCGCGTATTACTAGTCGAAGACGATGTAATGATTGGAGAGGCTGTACAAGCATCACTAAAAGATGATTCTTACGCAGTCGATTGGGCTCTCAATAGCATCACGGCACTAAGTAGCCTTGGCTGTCAGACCTACGATTTAATATTGTTAGACCTAGGTCTACCAGGCAAAGATGGGTTTTACGTGTTGAAATCGATTCGATCAAATGGCGATCGTGTACCTGTCATCATCATCACGGCAAGAGACGATGTCGATGATCGCATTCGAGGACTTGACGGTGGAGCTGATGATTATGTTCTTAAGCCTTTCAATATGGCCGAATTACTTGCGCGAATACGCGCCGTGTATAGAAGAAAGGGAGGTTCCGCGTCAGCGCAACTCAGCAACGGAGAAATTGTTCTTGACCTTGATACGAAAGAAGCTGCAGTAAGTGACAATCAGCGCCGTCAGTTATCCAATCGGGAATTTTCCTTGCTTCAAACTTTAATGATCAGGCCGGGTGCGATTTTATCTCGCACCGAATTGGAAGAACGAATATACGGCTGGGGTGAAGAAGTTGAGAGTAACGCCATTGAGTTTATTATTCATTCACTTCGAAAGAAACTTGGAAGCCGAGTTATTAAAAACGTGAGAGGTCTGGGATGGATGGTTTCAAAAGGCGACTAAAGGATTCTTTGCAGTTTAGGCTTTCTTTAACCCTCTCAATCTCCATTTTAAGCATTGCCATAGTTGCCGGATTTTTTGCCTTTTACACGGCATTTGACGAAGCGCATGAGTTGCAGGATGACGTACTTAGGCAGGTCGCTACACTATTTGATAGACACGGGTTGAATCCTCCTGACAAAGGAGATGCCGGTAACGAATCAGATAGTGAAAAAGAGTCACGTGTTTTTGTGCAGATAGTTTCGCCCAATATTAACGATAACGCGAAAAATGGCTTACCAACCTTATTGCCACTACCGACAACTCTGGCAGATGGTATGCAAACGGTCATCGCAGGAAGCGAAAATTATCGTGTCTTTGTGAAAAAATTAAGTACAGGCCAGCGTTTGGCCGTCGCTCAGGAGACGGATATTAGAGATGAAATAGCGTACGAGAGCTCATTACGAACCTTGATGCCATTTTTAATTCTGATTCCCGTTCTTTTACTTGTTGTCGCAGACCTGATTCGAAAGATATTTAAACCGATAACAACTCTCTCACGTGAGATAGATAGTAGAGGGGATCAAGAACTTCATCCAATTCCAGTTGAGCCACTTCCGTCAGAAATTATCCCATTTGTTGGAGCGATTAATCGGCTCCTTGCGCGGGTTGAACTTTCAGTGGGAGTTCAGAGGCGCTTTGTCGCTGATGCGGCACATGAACTCAGATCGCCGTTGACAGCATTGTCATTGCAGGGCGAAAGACTTGCCAATGCTGAGATGTCGGTCAACGCACGCGAGCGTTTAGCCACGCTACGCCATGGGATCGATCGCACTAAAATACTGCTGGAGCAGCTACTTACATTGGCAAAGGTGCATGCAGAAACCGAGCGTATTAGGACAAACGTATCGCTGCAGAAAGTATATCGACGAGTCTTGGAGGACGCTCTTCCTTTAGCGGAATCAAAGCATATTGACATTGGGGTCACTAGCAGCACCGATTTCAACATTTGCGCTAACGAAGTTGATTTGATTGTTCTCGTAAAAAACTTAGTCGATAACGCAATTCGCTACACCCCAGAAAACGGTCGCGTCGATCTCTCGATAGTGACCGGTAAAAATGAAGCTAGTCTAGTTGTTGAAGACAATGGCCCAGGCATTCCTGAATCCGAATGGCATCGTGTCTTTGATCCGTTCTATCGTATTCCTGGCAACCATGAAATCGGATCTGGATTGGGCCTCTCTATTGTTAATGCAATCGTAAGCCACCTTGGTGCATCAATTCATCTAGGTTTCACAAACAAGACCCAATTATCAGGACTTCGAGTGGCTGTTACGTTCCGCTCAACAAATAGGTGATATCAACGCATGTCAAGGCTCGGTTAGGTTTTCATCGTTAGCTAGTTCTACTTGTTTTCCGTAAAAGCTCCTACTGATAACGAAGTAGCTCGGAACAGATCAGTTCTATAACCTCAGTGTGAATCAGATGCGACACTAATAGTATTAGCTTGCCTGATTAACTTTCTAAGTATAGCCCATCCAAGCCTGTAGAAATCAAGCCACAACATCACTCCGTCGCTCAGTTTGAGTGCATGTTAGAGATGAGTAAATCAGATCGCCTGAAAAATATTGAAGATTGATTTTTTTATCCGAAATAGCATCATAATGAGATACAAAATTTCTATCGAGCGATCAGGAGATAGAGCATATTTTTACCAATAAAATCTATAGTTTACAGAACAGGTCCCGTAGTACATATAGTCGGAAACTTGTGCCGCCTCTTTCAATTCTCTCGTTTTGAGATTGAAAATTATTTGATAAGTGCAGCGCACCATTTCCCAATATAGAAGTTCAGAGATATCTAACCACTCCGGTATGTTCATGCGATCAATCGCTCTCTATCTTAGGAATTCTTTGTCTAGGGACTTTCTTCCTCTAGCATGCTTATTTTTAGGAGTATGTCTTACCACGGTAATGTATATATGGAGTGTAAAGAATGAGGGAGACAAAGCCAGAGTTGAATTCATTCAAAACGCCGCTGAATTTAGAACGGATTTGTCTGGGAGGATTCAGTCCTATATTGATATTTTACCGGGCCTAAAAGCGCTGTCTCTTCTGGAACAGCGGCCATCAGACCTTCGCGTAAGGCGTTTTGTTTCAGCGATCTCCCTCCAAGAACGTTTTCCGGGAATGGCGTTTATTTTCATCGCGGATCATATTCGTCTGGACGAGCGCGAAGAGTACATTTTTCAGGTACGTAATGATCAATCACTAAGGTTTGAAGGGCATCCTAACTTTGATATAACGCCTTCCGGATCTCGCACAGAATATCTAGTTATTCGTCATGTTTTTCCTGAAGATTCTCCTACGATAGGTTACGACTTATATGATCCAAGTAAATCATATAGACAAGAAGTGGACGAGGCTGTAAGTACTGGAAATACCACCGCTACTAAACCACTGGTGCTGGCACGGGATAGGAATTCAGCGAGGATTCCGGACAATACAAGTATCGTTATTCGAGAACCTGTATATATCGACGACGTAGTTCCAAAAGCACTTAAAGAAAGACAAAGAAGACTACAAGGCGTTGTAGGCGTTGCATTTAAAACTAAGGAGTTGATCACTAGCGTGCTGTCCAAAGATACTGCAGCGCATATGCATATAGTTATACGAGATCTTCACTCTTCTGAAGTCGACGTCCCCATTTATGATAACGCGCTCGCTAAAGAGATTGACGCAATAGGATATAGAGGCAATGAAATTGTCCGATCCATCATTCACGTTGCAAATCGCGAATGGGAGATTGTCTCCACAGATCGTGTACAACGTTACGCGTATTGGTATCAGCCTATTCCATTACTTGTTTTAGTGAGCGGATTATCTGTTTCTCTTTTGCTTACTTTGATCTTGAGGATATTAGTATCCAGGACCCAAGTTGCTGAGCTAGCTGTCGAAGATGCTCTGGCTCAGGTAAAACGAGAGCGTCGAGCTTTGGAAGAAGCCCAATCTATTGCAGCCATCGGAAGCTGGGAATGGGACATAAAGCATCAGAAATTATATTGGTCGGCCGAAATGGTGCGTATCTATGCATTAACGGCGGACGAATTCATTGAAAATCCTCGGCGTTTTTTTAAGTGTGTTCCTGTTAAGGAGAGGAAAGCACTTTTCCAAGAAATTAGGTCTTCGATTTTAGATCGTAAAGCAATTAGATATGAACATAATCTGATGTTCGTAGATAGAAGAAATTTAGTGCTACAGGTCAACTCTGAGCTTCAATATGATGCTGCCGGCCAACTACGAGCTATCGTAGGCACCGTCCAAGACATAACAGATCAAAGAACAAATGAGCTTGAAATACAGCGCCTAGCATTCACAGATCCTCTTACTAATTTAGTTAATCGGAGACTGCTAATTGAAAAAATCTCTACCGCCTTAATTCAAGCAAGAGAAACCGATCAAAATGGAGCGCTATTTTTTATTGATTTAGATAATTTCAAAACAGTAAATGATGCAAAAGGACATGCCGTCGGAGATGCACTTTTGGTACTCGCCGCCGAAAGGTTGAAGTTGCTTCTTCAAAATGGTGATACTGCGGCTAGATTGGGCGGAGATGAGTTTGTTTTGCTTGTTAGAAATCTTTCTGACACAGTCGAAGATGCAAACCGCGTAGCCTTGCAAATTGCCGAAGCCGCTCGAGTCTCATTATCTCGCTCCTATTTAATATCCGACGTCGAATACCAATCTAGCGCAAGTATAGGGATTACTCTTTTTAATCAAGAGGAGAAAACCTATGCAGACTTATTTCGAGAAGCGGATATTGCGTTGTACAAAGCAAAAAGTGGAGGTAAAAACCGAGTCGTATTCTTTGCACAATCAATGCAAAAGGAAGTTGAACAAAAACTTGCGCTCGAGCACGATTTGGAGGAGGCGTTACAAGACGGTCAGTTACATATAGTTGTGCAATCTCAATTTGATTCTCAAAGAAGGCGCAGTGGGGGAGAACTTTTGCTTCGATGGATGCATCCGTCATTTGGCAACATTCCTCCAGATAAATTTATCCCTCTCGCAGAAGAAAGTGGACTGATTGTTCGTGTTGGTTCTTGGGTCTTGGAAAACGCCTGTCGAACATTAGCAATATTTGCGAGCAGAGGAATCACAGACACGCTCTCCGTGAATGTCAGCCCCAGACAATTTCGTCAAGAGGAATTTGTATCAATCTTGAGAGAAATGCTTGCGAAGCACGGAGCCCCACCTTCTCAACTTATCTTGGAAATCACCGAGGGGCATTTAATCGATGATATTGCCCATACCATTCAGCGTATGCAGGATCTTACCTCGCTAGGGATTCGTTTTTCCATTGACGATTTTGGGACTGGTTATTCGAGCTTGGCATATTTACAGAAATTGCCACTCTATGAACTAAAAATTGATAAAAGTTTTATCCGAGATACGTTATCTCACCCAACAAATACGGCAATAGTACAGCTCATTTTGGGTATGGCAAAAAATTTGGATTTACGCGTGGTTGCCGAGGGAGTCGAAACGGAAGATCAATTTGATTTCTTGGTCCGAGAAAGGTGCGAGATGATGCAGGGATTTCTTCTTGGTCGACCTGTACCTTTAGAAACTTGGTGCCAGGAAGTATTGCAGATTGACTTATGAGAGAACCTGAACTCAATTGGCACTCCTTATTATTGGGTTCAATATAGCCAGAAGGGCGATGGGCGCCGTGTTTCCGAAACGTCCGACATGTCTCATCGCGTACACAATGCGGATGAGTACATATGAGATGCAGGTTCCCTATAAATTAGGTACGAGTCGACGTATTTTGCGTACAAGCAAAATATAGTCTAGTGCTGACACCTCTACCGAAGGGGCTGAGATATTAGGCTCTTCTAAAAATATCGTTTTGGATGCTATGCCTATCAAAACAATATATACGATTATCTTAGCCTTTTGGCCGTAATACGTTTTGGATCAAGGACAAATACCCATAGGATTTAGATTGGCCTTCCCGGCCAATGTAACACTCCAAAGCAGCACTCGAATATGTAGTTAATATTAAACTTTAAAAAAATACCTTTGGAAAAATAGCGATATGAGCGTATTCAATCAAGAAGGCGTTATTGAGTTCCTATTCTCTAATACAGATGAACAGCTTGATGACTTGGATTTCGGCGTAGTCGGATTTGATATCAATGGCATAGTCAAGCATTACAACGCTACTGAGTCGAAAATAGCAGGACTACGCCGAGAGCGCGTTATTGGGCAAGATTTTTTCTTTGCGGTTGCGCCGTGCATGAATAATTTCATGGTTGCTCAGGTCTTTGAAGATGCTCGGGCTGAAGATAAGCATCTCGATCTTGTAATTGACTACGTTTTGACACTACGCATGAAACCGACAAAAGTAAAACTTCGTCTCTTGTCGAGCCCTGCAGTTCCAACCTCTTACGTGCTAATACAGAGGCATTTCTAATTATGGGAACGGCTATAGATGAACTTCAGGAAGAGCATGAAGCTTTGCTTCAGTTTCTTTATGCGGCTCCAGTTGGGCTCGTTCAGACCAACTTAATAGGGGACGTACAACTCATTAATCCGCTATCAGCACAGTTGTTGATGCCCATTGTCACTGCAGGAGATCTAACTAATCTCTTTGATGTGTTTAATTCAGTTGCTCCTGAACTGCGGAGCATGGCTGCTACGTTCCCTCACACAAAAGGTTCAATCTGTGAAGGATTGAGAATACAACTGACAGCTGGAATTTTAGGAAGACAAGACCCGAAAATTCTTGGGTTTAGTTTGATGAAAATTGCTCCGGATCGCCTGATGGCTGTCATTACTGATATGACGAAAGTAATCGCACAAGAACGTCAGTTGAAACATAGTGTGGCAATGTTTGAGGCTATTGTTACGGGGGTTACGGACTACGCGTTGATGACTTTGGATAGAGAAGGTCGAATAGAAAGTTGGAACACAAGTATTGAGCGAGTGACCGGATTCTTAGCTGAAGAAGTTATCGGAAAATCTTTTTCTATCTTTTATCCGGCAGGAACAATTTCTGCTGATAGAGTAAGTGACTATCTCAAGGAAGCAGACGCGGATGGCTGGATCTTAGATGATGGATGGCGGTTAAAATCTGGAGGCGAAAAGTTTTGGGGGAGTAGTATCATTACTCCGCTTCAAGATGAAATTGACGAAGTAGCGAACAAGAATTTTAGAAATGAAAATGGTAATCATCACTATGCATTAATACTGCGAGACATCACTGACAAACATATGGAGGCTGACGAGTATTTACGCACAATCTTTAGCGACCATTTGACGGGAATCTCAAACAGACGCGCTTTTTTTGAAGCAGCAGCATTAGAACTCAAAAGATGGAGGCGCCATCCTCGTCCACTGTGTGTCATGACGATTGATGCGGATCATTTTAAGAGAGTGAATGATACCTATGGTCATACTGCCGGCGATGAAGTTTTACGGAATCTAGCCTCTGTTTTGAAGAATACAACCCGTGATATTGACGTTGTTGCCCGCATTGGCGGGGAGGAGTTCGCAGTGTTACTTCCATCAACCGAGATTCAAAATGCGTACCTAATAGCTGAAAGATTCCGCAAAACGGTTGAAGCTCAGAGCGTATGGGTATCTGGTATAGAAATTACGTATTCCGTAAGCATTGGACTAAGTACTATGGAACATAGCATCACCGGCCTAGATGAATTGCTGCAACGTGCTGACAAGGCCCTTTACCACGCTAAAAATGTAGGCCGTAATTGTACAAAGGTATACGAAGAAACGAGTTGACTGTGGGCTTCACCTAAGTCGACTTTCAATCTCGGTGCTATCGGTAGCGTTGCGTGTTTACTGTAGTTTGCTTTGCTCAATTATCAATCTCGGCAGGCTACAAGCCACCAGCCGAACCATGTCGGCGAATCGGGTGGTAGAACGTTTAAATACAATCGAATGCGTCCTTGGCGGCAGTAGGCCTCGCCGCCTAATTCGCTCCTTCTTAAGCGCACTGAAGAAACTCTCGGCAACGGCGTTATCGAGACAATTATCACGGCGACTAATTCTCGGCACCATATGGTGAGTCCTCAGGAACGGATGCTAGTCATCGCGAGTTAACTGGCTACTCTGATTAGAACACACCATCGCGCCAGCACTTGGTTTGTCTTTCCAAGCTGCTGCTAGCAGCACATACAACACCAGATCGCGGGTCGTCGTTGAGCGCTTGGAACATGCCTAGATGATCGCCTTGGAGTGCTCATCGCCCCGTCCAAGGAGAACGACTTACCATACTTCGGACCGAGGCGTTAAGTTAGTCCGGATCTCAGTTCTACTGCGCTTCAAGCGCCAAACTATTTTGTTAAGTAATATAGTCACTGGCTTGGTTAGATTCAGACCGGCTTTCACAAAAATAGGAGATTTAGATGTCAATTAATCAACTCGTTTATATAAGTCAAGCAACCCGTAAAATGTCTCAAGAAGACCTGGCTGCGATACAAGAAAAGGCCAAGACAAACAATGCACCACTTGATGTAACAGGCAGTTTGTTTTACAACGGCGGTTGGTTTTTGCAAGTATTGGAAGGTCCGGCATCTACGCTCGATAAGCTCTATAAAAAAATAGAACTCGATCCTCGACACAAAAATTCGCGTGTACTTTATAACGAGCCCGCAAAATTCCGCACTTTTCCGCGCTGGAGCATGAATATGACCAACTTGAACGACAGGCAAGCCGATAAATACGATGAACTTGTCGAAGTCCTCGAAGCGGCTCAAGCGAACCGAAAGATTGGATCGACGTCCCCGGCAGTTGCATTACTGAAGATTTTTAGCGGCTGATTGACTTGTGTCTGGTTTGTAATGTGTGTAGTACATCTTGACGAGCTGACTGACTAATATATAGTTTCCAGGGAGTTAAGGATTACAGTAAGCACAATGTGCAGGGTCAGCCTCTGGAGGGGCAGCTCTTTCAGGCATACTTCGATGCTCACAGCACACGCAGGTCCAGACCTCGCTGCGATAACTTGAGGTTGGCAACTGACAAGATGCGCAGGGCAGTCCCGGTTGCCGTTCGCTGATCCAGAAGCCGGGGGTATTGCACGCGGGGCATGCCGATTGCATGCGTTGCAGCAGATCAGTAGCAGCCTGCTCGATGTGTTTCATTCGAGTTGGATTGGCGAAGGCACGCAAATCCAACTCGACAAACACCTCGCCACTACAAGATTGCGCGACGCAACTATCAAAGCACGTTTTCAGTCTGATCCAATCGGAAATGTCCTTGTGGATGCGCGTATCGCGTTGAGCATCAGGGCGCAATACCAAATGATGCTGAGGAAAGCCCTCTCGCTCGGCAAACTCAACAACCGCCTGCCAATCGCCGGTATGGATATGCCCACTTCGGGCAGCGCCCTGAGCGATACCTATAACCTCAATTCTGCGTCGTCATCAACCCAGAGTAACAGTTCGACGTTCCAAGGAAACATGCCGGTGAAGGGATCGGGACCGAAACTTCCTTCGCTGGCAAGCACCTGTGAAGCCCCCCGAAAGCTCCATCCCTTTCCGAGCCTTGCATCGTGCGGCCTCCAACTGCGTACCGGGGCGCCGTGTCTCCCTTGTGAAGGTGCCCAAGAGATCAGTATTGAAGCCCTTGACAAGATCAATGATGCAACCCAGTCCCGACTCGAGAATGGGGGCAATCACTTGCTCTTTGCCGTGCTGGGTAGGAGCGCAATTTTTCTGCCTACGTAGCGCGAATGCTGTAACGTCAAGCGACCTCGAAACGCACCGGAGTCCAAGTGCCGTACTCATAGCGCTCGAAGCCTGCAGAATCGAAGCGCCAGAGATGGAGCCAAGCGTTGTCCAGCAGTTGCCTGACGACCGGATGTTTATTGATCACCGCTTCAATCGATGTCTGCGATGCATCAATTACCACGGTCAGCCGCAAAGGCTCGTGTATCCAGCGGTCACCGTCATGGAGCGACTGCCGGGACAAACCTATTCGGAGGTCTCCGCCATTCCCCTCGAATACGCCAAGGCGACCTCCCACCACGTTGTGCAAAATCTTGTTACCGCTACCCAGCCTTAAAGGATCGCAGGTAGACGCGTGGTACTGCCAATTAATCCAGTGTGTAACCAGCATGGGTGCTGTCATTAGCAATTCCAGTACGCTTCCGTCTTCATCTTGGGTGGCATCATAGTCATGCAGGAAACAGCGACCGTCCATGACAACGCCGTGGCTTCTGTGTCTCGGTGCAATCAGAAAAGCTGCGTTACCTGCAAGCCCCCATTCCGGACGAGTCTGCGCGCCGTCGTTGGCACGCCGGCGAAGCCGGCCCAAAAGCTCATCATGTGACGCACCTGGGTCCAGCTGAAGGCTTGGCGCCCGTTCGCGGCGCACCTGATCGCATGCTTGGCTAAATACTGCTTGCATGCGCTCCCAGCGATCGAGCGCTGCTTGCGGGAGCAGATCAAGATCAAACACCTCGATTTCATCGGTGGTGGTGTTATGAAGGGCTGCTAAAAATACAGTAGATTCGGGGACGATAAGCCCTCTCGCTTGCAGACCCTGGCGGACCGATGGTTCGTTAAGCAAATAGGCCAGACTGCGCGCATTGACTTCGCCGGTCTGCCCACAGCAGGCACCGCAGTCTAATGCGGCCGCGTGTGCGTTGTTGGCTGACTGACTACCATGCCCGACGAGGAGCACTAGCGGAGCCAAGTCTTGCTTCAGTCCCATGGCATGGAGTACCCGCGCCGCCAGCGCCACTTTCGCTTCAAGGTCTAACCCAAGTAACTGCGGACGGCAGATCTGGCGGTAACGGGTTGGCAAACCTTCTAGCTCGTCTTTGGCACGATTGTGCCTATAAGGCAGCAGCCAGTTCCCTAGCTTGCCGAGATAACCCAATCCGGCAGCCTCCACGAAAGAGAATGCTGCGCCAGGCCAGCGGCTGGCAGCCAGCCACTGATCGGCCACGGCGAACCGAGTCTGACGCGCGCGACTGGCGGCACTTTCCATTGCTGCATCGGCTTCGCGATGTGCTGAGTCAGCGCTCATGATGCAATCGCCCACCTCCATGGTAGGGGCTAGCAAGCCCGGTAACTGAGGCCGCCGAGCTTGCGTCGACATTGGTGTGTAAGCGACTGGAAGACCGAAGAAGCCCGCAAAGCCAAGGGTCTGAACGTTTGGCCAGAAGGCCTCAAGGGCGCGGCGCAAGGGCTCGCTACGGACATCGATGCAGAAGGCCGCCTGGACTTCGATCGCCTGCCGCAACAGACGGTGGCCGCTTGCGGAATGCAGCCGCTGTGCCAGGTCGCGCTGATAACCGAGCTCCAGGGCCAATTGCCAAACCTCGTCGATTAAAAGCGCCTGCTCGGTCTCCTTCAGCAGCAAGGGCGCCTGGATCCAGGTCAGTTGAAGTGTCATAAACGCGTGCTTGGTCGCCGCGTCATCCTTGCACTCCAGTAGCAGTGCACCCCAAGCTAAGCGAATAGCCAGCAGCTCGCGAAGGTGTGCGTCCTGCCGCCCCTCCAAGCCTGCTTGCCAGCCTAGGTAAGCGCACCAGGAGGCCCAGCCATTGACCGTTAGCAGCACCGACTCAAGGTAGTCCGCCCACACTGCCGGTGGCAGCCCCAGGCGCTGCATCACCCAGCGCTCCGCCTCAATCGCCGTGGCTGGCAAGGCGCTGACGGCACTGCCCATATGCGGCAAGCCCATCAACAACCCGATGCTATGGTCATGTTTAAGGGTGTCTAGCCAAAAGGCATACAAGCCTTGTGTGCGTTCCGGCTGCCACATAGACTGATGTTCATCGAAGTAAGCGGCGCATGTCTGGCTCACTTGATACGTAATGGCCTCTCGCCAGGACAGCCGCGCACGGCGTTTGGGATCATTATCGAGCACATCAATCAGCAGCGGCAATTGCTCCTGGGGCGCGCTCGTTTGTAGTACTTCGACGCATTGCTCAGCCCTCGCGTAGGTCGGGTACGCCTCTGGCAGCTGTCGCAAAGCTAGCGCAAGATCAGCTGTGCAAATTCGCCCTTCGCGCCAGGCTCGCAATTGCTGGTCTCGCGGTGGAAATACCTGGATGCCGCCGAGGACAGCCATTCTTGCGGCCACGCGGCGTACGGGCATGCTTATACGAGACCAATGCGGATTAACAGCAATGGCCCGATCCAGTGGCCATGCCGGTGCAATCGCTTGGCAGGCTTGATTGCACGCATGGTCGATCGCAGCATAGAGCTTCTCGAAATCGGGAACGGTTTTAGTTAGGATCGCCTTACCCGGTTGTGTGTCGGTGGTCATTATGTCCGTCATGAGGTTCTCCTGTTTATATTGCGGATTTGCGCTCGCCGTTCCTGGAAGCCAGGGACGTCCAGCGAGCGGACCAGCTCTTTAGGGCCAGGCGCGTGTAAGCCTCGTCCAAATAAAAGCCCGCATAGCTCCACCGGCGCCAGCGAGCGAGTAGTGTCGGCCGCCCTTGCAGCAGGGCCTGAAAGAAATACAATCCCAACATAGCCGTCAGCACGATCAGGCCAAGTCCTCGATGAGGGACGTCCTGGAGCCCGAGAGGAAGCATGTGGGCAGCTGATGCGGCCAGCGTGAGAACGACTACCATCACGAGTCCGAAGAAGGCTTGGGCAATGGATGCCGGCCAATCGGTCTGCTGGGTGGGCAACCACAGTAAAGGCGCCCAGGCCAGGCCAAGCACACAACTCCACCACCAAGACCAGGACGAATGACCCGCCACCGTAAGCACCAAGAGCACAGCGAAAATCGTCAGTATCGGTGCGAGTACAAGGCTGAAAGTGCTGGGTAACGAGGTCCCGCGCAAAACCTGCAAACGGGTCTGGCGGACGACGGTCGATGCAGACAGGAAGGTATGTGCCTTGTAGATTGAATGACCAATGAGATGCAAGGCCGCCAGTGTATAGAGACCCAGCGCACATTCAAGCAGCATGAAACCCATCTGAGCAACGGTTGACCAAGCCAGACGGACTTTGATACTGATGCGGGTAAGCATCACCATGCCTGCCAGCAGGGCAGTTGTCAGGCCGAATCCCAAGAGCAAAATACGCGCTGGGAGTGCCTGCTCGAGCATCGGTAAGAAGCGGATAATTACAAAACCGCCGAGGTTTACCACGCCGGCATGCAATAGCGCCGAGACCGGCGTCGGAGCCTCCATCACCTGAATCAGCCAGCCATGCACCGGTAGCAAGGCAGTGCGAAGTACGACGGCCAACACGAGTAACACGGCGCTCATTTGCAGGGGCAAAGACATACCTTGCTTAGCAATGTGCGTCCACAGAGCCGAGAGCGAGCCGTTGCCTACCTCCAGCCACGCCAGCGAGGTAGCGCCCAGCAACATCACATCGGCCAGCCGATCAGCAATGCGCTTTTTGTGAGCAGCGAGGAGAGCGAAGGGCCGATCTGGGTAGAAGCACAGCAAATACTGCAGCGCTATACCAACAAATGCCCAAGCTGCGATGAGTAGCAGCCAATGATCGGCCATCAATAGAAGATGGACACCGGCCAGCACCGCGGCCAGCGCACCAGCATAGCGTCGCTGGCCGACTTCCCCTGTCAAGTAACGAGCAGAAAAAGTCCCAATGACCGTGCCGAGCAGTTGAACCAGCAAAGCCAGGATCAGGCTCAAAGACGTCGCTGTCAATGCGCCCGGCCAACGCGCGGCATTTGCTCCCGCCAAAATGGATATGACTGTGGATGCCAGCACGACAAAAGACACCGCCTGAAATAGCCTCCACAGTCTCGGCGTCGAGATCCAAGTCAGTCGCGTAAGTCCCGCCAGTGCAGCCATTAAGGTGAACGGTGCGAAGACACAAATAGAATAGAAAAGCTGAGAAATAGCCATCGCATAACCCTATTTAAATTCTTAGGGGAGAGGATGCTTGCAAAATTTTATTCTGTAAAATATATTAATAAGAACAAATTGATATTAAAAAACGAATGATTAAAATTGATCAACTCAACTTTCATCACCTCTTCTATTTTTGGCGCGTGGCCAAACTCGGGCACCTAACTCGAGCTGCAGAGGATTTAAACACGTCGCAGTCAGCGGTTTCGGCTCAGATTCGCCAGTTGGAAGAACGGATAGGGGAGGAGTTGTTTATCCGTGAAGGCCGCCGTCTTGTCCTTACTGACACGGGGCAACTTGTGTTGGCCTATGCCGACAACATCTTCGGTCTCGGCCAGGAAATGCTGGGACGTTTGCAAGGCCAGTCTGCTGGAGTTGCCCGCCTTCGTGTAGGCAGCGTAGCCACTATGTCGCGCAATTATCAGGAAAACTGGATTCGACCTGTACTCATAAACCCAGACGTTGTCTTGACCTTGGAGTCAGGACTGTTGGAGGGCCTGCTGGCTCGGCTGGTGCAACACCAGTTGGACGTTGTGCTGGCCAACGAAACTGTTCCGGCTGATCCTGATCGCCCATTGCACTGCCGTTTTTTGGGTAGCCAGTTGATCTCGCTGGTAGGCCCTGCGGGGACTTGGGCAACACGGAGCCTGCGCATTCCGGAAGACCTTGATGGCTTGGACATTGCATTGCCAGGACCGCGCCATGCCTTGCGCGCACAATTCGATGCGTTATGTGCAGCTGCTGGCGTTAGTCCTAGACTACGCGCAGAAGTGGATGACATGGCCATGCTCCGTCTGATTGCCCGTGATAGTGGCTGGTTGACTCTATTGCCAGAGGTGGTGGTTCAGGATGAGCTGCGTGCCGGAATTCTGGTCGCAGTAGGGCAGTCAACTGAACTGCAAGAGCGCTTCTACGCAATCACCACGCCACGCCGGCATCAGATCGAAGTGCTTGAGCAGTTACTGACTGGTGCACCCGAAATCCAAATAGGGTAACAAAGCATCACGTAAACATGCGCCTTCTTCCGATGTATCATTAGTAGGCGGCTTGGTATCGTTCTCTCGCTAACCCAATTTTCGATGGAATTCGCATGATCCCAATCCACCCAGACTCCACCCGCGATAATGACAGCCACGGGGCAGCAAACGGCTGTAGCGGCTGCCTCGATTCACCGGAGTTGGATATTCAGTTTGAGTACGCGTACCAGCCGATCGTTGAATTCGCAACGAAGTCGATATACGCCTATGAGGCGCTGGTCCGTGGCCCACAAGGCGAGTCTGCCGCCAGCGTGTTGGCGCAAGTCAACGACAGCAATCGCTATCGGTTCGACCAGGCATGCCGAATGAAGGCCGTCGAGGGCGCATCCAAGTTGGGCATGACGCAACTCCTGTCGATCAATTTTTTGCCGAACGCGGTGTACCGCCCTGAAGTCTGCATCCGTAGCACGTTCGCGGCGGCACGCAAATTTAATTTCCCGATTGAAAATATTATCTTCGAAGTGACCGAGGGCGAGCGTGTCCAGGACAGGCCGCATCTGGTCAATATTTTCAAGGAATATCGCCGCTTTGGATTCCAGACCGCCATCGATGATTTCGGCGCTGGTTATGCAGGGCTGAACTTGCTGGCCGAGTATCAGCCGGATCTCATTAAGATAGATATGGATCTGGTGCGTAACGTCGATACCAATGTGCCGCGCCAGGCGATCGTGGCCGGCATCGCATCCATTTGCAAGCGACTGAATATCCGTATTCTTGCTGAGGGAATTGAAACCCGTGCTGAACGAGATTTTTTGCTGAGCATCGGCATTACGCTCATGCAGGGCTACTGGTTTGCCAAGCCGGGGTTTAAAGAACTGGCGACGATTCCGGAGTCGGCATGGCTGTAATGGCCACCAAAACTGGCCCGGAGAGCTGATGCACGCACCACTAATCCAAGAACGAGAATCAACAGGTCGCTAGGGATGGGGGTTCACTGCAGTCAGATAGCTATCAGCTATCCAGCCGTCTAATGAGGCTAGCTTAATAGCCTTTAGTGACTAAAGGGTCTCGATAACCCTTTAGCCCCCCCCCAATGACAAATCACTTTCGCGTGCGAAAGTCGGCCGCGATCCCTCCCAGAGGGAGGTGGCGCGTGAACAGTGGTCGGGCGCTATTGGGCACGCGAGGCCTGCGAACTTCGCTTTAGACGTACCAGTGCGTGTGCTCGCGATGTTCACCGTCAACTCGAAATAGAAGGATGGCCAGAATGGGGCAGTTATTAAAAGTCATTGTGCGATTACTTATCGTCGCGAGTGTCCTCTGTTTTTCAGATACGCTTATCGCCGTCGCGGCGACGGGAAGTCTAGCGGTGTCGGCAATTGTTCTTGCCCGCTGCGTGATTCGGTTCTCGACGGCAGGACATGGTTTCGCAAAGTACGTGCGATGACGGAATGAAGGCGGTAACCACGATCGAGCCTTATTTGCAAAACACTAACCCCGCCGCTTTCGACAGAGATGCTAAATCCAACGGGACGAGATCAATTATTACGCTTACATATTGATGGGTGATCCAATGATATTTCCAGCCGCTCTTTCCTGGAGGTCGCCATCATGAGATCCTGTTATTGAGGTTTTTGTCTGGAGCAGCACTTTCAAGCGCTAACGGCGGCAGCATGCGTTCAATACGGTTTTTACCGAATGGATCTGCGCCGTCAACGTAACGCATTGCAGATTGTATATTTTTCCAGCCTACGTACTCCATCAGCGTTTTGAGATCCCAGCCGTTCGAGGTCGCCCAATTGGCAAATCCACGACGAAGCGAGTGCGCGCTGTAATCATTGGCATCAAGAATGCCGACCTTGCCGAATAGCGAGCGTAGCAACGGGATAATGCTAGAGGGATTTAAACCATCCTCGTTGAGCTTGCCCCAGCGGTTAATCGATCGGAAGACGGCGCCGCTTTCCAAGCCGCTTAAATCGATCCACGCTTGATAGGCGGCGACCGGGCAAAGGCGAGACAAGGCTGGCGCCTTAAACGTACTGCCTTTGAACTGACGATCACCTTTAGTCTGCGGAAAATAGCATGTCATGCCTTCACCGGGGATGGCCTCGACATACTGCACCTCCAGCCGCGCCAGCTCATCCCCCCGAAATCCCCGCCAGAAACCGAGTAAAACCAGTGCCTTATCTCGCGTGTAACGCAATTGTGCAATTCGATCATTCACGGCCGCTGCGCTGTTAATCGCACCATCGAGCCAGGTCGTCAGTTGTTCAAGCTGATCCAATTGCAAGGGCTTGGCGCGTTTTTCCTGCGCGGGATGCAAACGCTGGATGCCGCGAAAAACCTGACGAACGACCGGAGCTTTCGTTGGATCCGGAAATCCTTGGTCGATATGCCATTGCGCGAGTGCCGCCAAGCGCTGTCGTAGGGTATTGATGGCCAAGGTATCGGCATAGTTTACGAGGTACTTGGCGATGCTGTCCGCAGTTGCCGGCAGGAAGCCGCCCCAATCCACCTCAAAGTGCTGGACGGCGGCACGATAGCTGCGGCGCGTGTTATCGCGGGTAGCGGCTTGGATGTATTGCTCGATTGTGCTCATGGCATATGCTCACAGCAAAAAGTGAGATTTCTTGGGTATTACACTTGAAACGGGGCCAATTCTATTGATTTTGGCCTTTGACAAGTGATAATGCTACATTATATTTTGCTTAATCTAACCGAGATTAGCATTGAATTTGCATCTAAATTAGTATGTAATTACGTGGTATGTAATATATTATCAAATTTGCCGGAGTACGTATGGCCCGCACAGGACTCTATAAATCAGAAGTCAAAAACGCCCGAGACACCCTGATAGGGCAAGGCAAACACCCGTCGGTCGATGCGGTGCGTGTCGAACTTGGCAATACCGGCTCGAAAACGACGATCCACAAGTATCTGAAGGAGCTGGAAGAGGATGACGGCGGCCAGAGCCCAAAAGCACCCTTGAGCGACGCGCTGCAGGATCTCGTCGCCCGGCTGGCGGCGCAATTGCAGGAAGAAGCGGACGGCAGGATCAGCGCGATCCGCAGTGAATCCAGCGAGATTGAGCGTCGGCATGCAGCCACAATTCTTGAACTGCGCCAAGAAAATACAACGGTCGGAAGCCACCTACAGCAAGTACAGACTGCCTTAGTGGCCGAAAAGGAGGCCCATGAGCACACCTCAGCCTTGCTGCAAGACGCAACGATTGCGCGCCAAGGCCTAGACTTGCAGGTGTCGGCGCTCAAGGAGCGTCTGGAAGAGAACGAACGGCATCGCCAATCCTTAGAGGAAAAGCATCAGCACGCACGCGAATCTCTTGAGCACTACCGTGCGTCGACCAAGGAACAGCGCGATCAAGACATAAGGCGTCATGAGCAGCAAGTCCAAGGCCTGCAGGCAGAGATGCGCCAGCTGCAGCAAAGCCTGATCGTGAAGCAAGACGAAGTTACCCGGCTTAATCAGGACGGTGTGCGCCTGGTGTCGGAGCTATCTCATGCACAACAGGCACTCTATGAGCAGCAAACACGGGTACGTCAGGTCGAACAGAAGCTGGAGCAGTTACATGCCGTGGAGCAGCGCAATACACTTCTGGCGAAGCAAATTGATGAGAAAGATGCCCATATCAAGGACATGCAAGCGCAGGTTGGAGATTTGACCCAGCAAGTCTCCGTGTCCACAGAGCAGTTGCATCAGCGTGCAATGGAGTTGGCCACTTTGCAGGCGAAGCTAGACACGCACACGGCGCTTTCTAGCGAACTGCGATCCTATCTCGATCGGGAAGTGACACCGAAATAACGAAACCATGCTGGCAACGGTGTGTTTAATCCTTTACTAGGCAATCACAAGATGATCCTGTTTCTAGATTTTGACGGTGTACTTCATCCGCTCAGCAGAGCGAACGGCGCCTTCGCGCTGGTACCGCATTTCGAACAGGTAATGCGTGACTATCCCGACGTCGATATCGTGATCTCCAGTGCTTGGCGGGAGGACCATTCTATTGAGAAGCTGCGCCTGGTGTTTTCAGAGGATTTTCGACACCGGATCATCGATGTCACGCCTGTAGTGGCATTGGCGAGAAAGCCGCATCCGCGTGAAACTGAGATCCTGTCCTGGTTGCGGGATACCGGACGCGAATATGAAGCATGGATTGCCATCGATGACAGCGAATGGCTATTCTCGCCAGGTTGTAAGAATCTGATTCTCACAGACACTGATATTGGCTTTAACGGGCAGATTGAGCAGCTACTACGAAAAACGCTCAGCCCCTACAAACGTAGTTAGTCAGGCTCTTCGCTCTGCGGTGGGAGTTCTCGAAAAGCATAGCGATTAGCCCGTGCATCGTGTAGAGCGTGATGCTCAGGTAAGGCGTTCTTTTCGTGATAGTCGAAGCGAAGCAACTCATTGATCCGATCCGCTACCAAACGGGGCGTGCACCAGGTTGGAATACGTCCATCCAGCGCCTTGTAAAACAAATCCCAGTCAGTCTGATAGTCATAGCAAATCTCTAGAACATCGTCTTTCGGTCTGACGATCCGAAGCCAGTTTGAAATTCTGAAATAAAGTTCATCTTGGGATACTTGGGCCCCGAATTCTTTTCCCAGCATCGGGATGACGGTGTCGCGGACAAATTCGCTGCAAGCCGCTAGCTGATAAGGCACCTCTGCATAGAACTCCTCACCGAACTCAGAGACAAGACCAATACTGATCAATTGCGGATCAGCAAAGTCGGTGAATTCAGTGTCTATGAATATTTTTATCGCCATTTTGGGGACATCGGGTGAGGAAATGATCCATCTTATAGATCAAATCCCCGTTAGCCAATTGCACAAAGCCAATGATTGAATACCCGAACGCAATCCTTCAGCGAGGGGCGAGCCGGACGTGCAACAAGACGACGTCGACCATGATGTGGCGCTCGTAGTCGGTGAGCGTCTCACCTGCGATGAGCTTACGTGCGATCTCTTCATCCCAAGCGACATCCAACGCGAACTCCAGAAGCTCGCCTGTTAGTCGTTCGTTTCTCTTTAGTCTACGCTTCAAATGGCCACACTTGGCACTAATGGCATCCATTAAAAACTCCTCGCTGTTAGTCTTTTTCAACGGTAGCGCGAAGGTCACGGACGCTGCAAGCAATCTCATCTTGATGGCAAATGGGCTAGGTGACACCAACACTGTCTGCAAAATGCTACAACGCCATGGCAGGCTGCTTATCGCTAGGGAAATAAAGGGTATTCCAGCATAAGCAGAGCAAGGCATGATTCATGCGAACGTCTCTCATGAAGTTTGATTGTTTGCGACCATTGAGATGGTCGCCAAACATTCCCATCAGAATGACGTAAAAATACTAAAATCTTTTCCGCCTGAACAGACCTACAACAAAATGTAGGCATCAATCGTACGGCGATGGGGGTGTCTTGTGGCTTTCACATGGCAGCAATTTTTAATTTATATCTCTAAGAATATGATGGGAAAAATCTATCTCTACGCATTGATTGCGGCGTGTCCTTTGCTCATTGCCGCATGCGGGGGAAAAGCTGAGCCAGTACGTCGATTTAACGTGATCGATTTCGATGGCTATAAATTGCCGGGGCGTATTGAAGAGGCAAAGAAAATGGGTTTCAAGGATTGTAAATCAGGCTACGGTCACTTTGAATGTGCTCGAACAGACAAGACTACCTTGCTGGGCGTGAAGACTTTGAACGCGTCGTTGAGTCTTGAGTATAAGGACTATTTTCTGGATGACGGCACCTATAAAACCGAGTTACCTCAAGATCAAAGAGTGCCGGAAAAATTAAGCTATGAAAGCATCTCATTTCTTCTGCCAGAGACGCAGTACGAAGAGCGATGTGTAGCGAAAAAGAAACTTGATGTGTGGGATAAACCTATCGAATGTCGCAAGGATGACGAGGGAACTGAGTATCTGAAATATAAATTGCTAACTACCGGATGGTTGACGAGAGATTCGAAATTGCATCGTTATTATTTCAAAGAGGATCAACTAATCCAGATCCACATTGATCGAGATGGAAAAAATGTAGATATCAAGCAAATCTCCAGAAAAGAACGAGACTCTGCGATTCAGAGTATCAAACAAAAAATTAGTGATGCCCAAGCCAAACAGGCTGCTCAAGATGACGTACTTAAGAAGCTGAAAGATTAAACGCCGCCCGATGGCTCATCAGAGAAAATATTTATGCCAATAGCGTCGACAATGGCACCTTCGTAAGAAACCATACAAGAAGCTATCAGCGAAAGGGACGTAATGGAGTTTTCAGTACCGATCGAGCCGGATGACGAAGGTTATCTGGGACGGGAATGCCCCGAATGCGAGAAATACTTCAAGATCAAGGGCGGCACCGGCATACCGGACGTTCCTGGCTGTCACTGTCCCTACTGCAATCACGTTGACGGTCACGACACCTTCTGGACGAAGGCGCAGATCGAGTATGCGCAATCAGTGGCGCTTCACGAGGTCAGCCGCCATTTGCTGGGCGAAATGAAGAAAATGGAGCGTCGCCCCGACAGAAACGCCTTCATTTCCATCGGCATCACCGTCAAGGGTGAGCCCACTCCGATTGCGCGTTATTCCGAGCGTGAGCTGGAAGAGCGCGTGACGTGCGCTGCCTGCACGCTGCAATACACAATTTACGGTGCGTTTGGCTATTGTCCCGACTGCGGTGTTCACAATTCGCAGCAAATCGCCTGTGCGAATTTTGATCTGTCTTTGAAATTGCTGGATCTGGCCGCCGGCGCCGAGGCGAACGTGCAAGCCAAACTCGTTGAAAATGCGCTGGAAGACGTGGTATCGGCATTCGACGGCTTTGGACGAGAGCACTGTGCCGGGTTGGCCTACAAACTGTCATTTCAGAACATCGATGCCGCGCGCACCAAGCTCCAAAAGGAGGAAGGCTTCGATATTGGGGCTGGAGTAGCCCAGGACGAATGGGATTTTGTATGCGAGCAATTTCAAAAGCGTCACTTATTAGCACACAAGATGGGCATTGTTGACGAGGAGTTCGTCCGCAAGACGGATAGTAGACTTCCGGTCGGGCGCAAAGTACCGATCGAGGAAGCCGACGTGCGGAGCTTGGTCAAGATACTGAAGACGGTCGTTGATACGCTTTATGGGGGCGTGGCACGTCGGTAGAGGTTCACATAACTCGAATCTAAAAAACCTTTATAGCTTAGGCCATGCAAGTGCTATGACGAACAATATTTCTTTTAATGATGACCATTCTTTCCCCGTTGATGTCTTTCATGATGAATTGGGAAAGGTTGGAAATGCGACGTTGGCCTTTGGCCCACGAAAAGCAATTTCACTCAGATTTCGAGGGGGAACAATTGCGAAATTTGATACGGAAAAATCTTATGAAAGATTGGTAGCAACTTCACTTGAAGGCAGATCCTATACGCTGTTTAATTGTGAGCTGCATTTCGGCGACGTTTATGCAGAATACATTCTTGCTGGCGAAGCATTTAATGCTTTCGATTCCATCGAAATCGAAATGACCCACATCACTCAATGGTTTTTTCAATGGGAACGAATCATTGGTGACGTCGGGACTTCCGTTCAATGGAAGAACCGACCTTCAAGAATCTCTGCAAACGTAACATCTCCATTGGGAAATTTTTGCCTCGCAATTGATCCACATACTGATCTAACAGCAACAGCTGAGAGAAGCGAAATTCTCAATACAGCGGTTGTTTTGGTCGAAAACTCTCACTCTCATCTCGGAGTGATCGACATCCGTTCCCTCGTTACTAGTCTTTGCACGCTGTTCTCCATTCTATTGGCACTACCGGTGTCGGTACTCACTGTTCGCGCCAAAGATAAGAACGGGAAATGGCACTCTATTTATTTTCCTCACTATGAAAAAGTGGAAGAAGATGAACGAGATGCCAAAAATGGAATGCGATATCTGCTAAAGCGAAGAATCTTAGATGAGGATGCAAAATGGCAAGTCATCGCGCAAGCATTCTTTAATTCAGAATTGCGCGATCCCAATTGGATCAGACTGTCTTCAATGAAGCGATATCAGGATTTCTGGGAATACAAAGTTGCCGCCTATGTTTTCCTTCTCGACTCCTACGTAGATTTCAAGACAAAATCACTGCCCAAGAAAAACAGCAAGTCAGCTACGAATAGAATTAATCACTTCAGCAGGGAGCTATCAACCGTATCGAATTTGAATACAGAACAAAGTGCTGATATCGTTGAGCTAGCAACTAAGATCTTTGGTTCGATAGATCATTCCTTCGTCGATAAGTATCAACACGTGGTTTCAAATGTTGATCAAGACGTTCTGAAGATTATCAATTTGACGCACTCTGATTTTGTAACTTTGAAGAACTTTAGAGATGATGTTGCTCACGGGAAAACGATAACTTTTGGTAGCGCGTCAGCATCAGTTATTCCTAGACTCACCGAGAAGCTGTCGCTTCTCCTGACCTATTTTGCATTCCTAGATTTTGACTTGACCTCGGCCGATTTCATCGAGTGCATTTCTCACACATGGAATCGGATGGTCTTAAGTTCCGATATCAATGGCATGCATTTGTCGCGCGTAAATAAATCGGCGGAATTCATTACCGTATCTAAAGGCACTCTCAACACAATCAAACAGCAAACAAAAAAGCGGACTTTTTGCTGTTTTCATTTGAATCCTAACGGTGAGCCAACGTTCTCTGAATATCATACGGATCTTTACTATAAGCAGCTATTTGTTGAAAAGCCTTCCAATTCATCACAAGATCCGAATTCCATATTCCAGTTGGCAAATAGAAAAGTCCGTACGATTGGAACCTTATATTTTGAAAATGGCGAAGATCACCTTGAACTTCATCACGTATTTTTGTTTGAGCCAATTTAGACAGCCAAGGCCAACTTACCGCCTTTATTAGCCGTCCGTTCTGGAGCGACGGGATTGCGGCACTTTTGCTTCATATGCGGCGGCGATTGGCAAATTCGCTTCAGATAATCGGGCACTTTTACTTCAACGGACGGTGGCGCTCGTAGTCGGTGATAGGTCACACGAAAACGCACCTGCGACACAACTATAACAAAGCAATCCAGCCGTGGTAGCCAACGTAAAGACCAACCAGGACGATGAGGCCGCTAGAGAAGTAAGGGGCTTTACGAGCGAACTCACCGAAACCAGACCAGCGTTTTGAAGCATGGCGCACACTAATGGCAGCAATAACGCCTGAGAAAACCATCGTTAACGCCAGGCCGATGCTGAAACAAAGCACCAGGGTGGCGCCCAACGCCACCTTCTTGAGCTGCAAGCAGAGTAGCAGTACCGTAATGGCGGCGGGACACGGAATCAGGCCTCCGGTGATGCCGAATATCACAATCTGGCTATTTGTGACCTCGCGATTCTGGAAGCGTTGCTTGATGTCGTTGGCATGTGCCAACTCGTGTGGGTCCTGATAGTCCGGACTGCTGACATCCAGTCCGTTTGTCGCAGAGGCGTGTTCGTGGCCATGATGATGCTCATCCTCCTCATACACTAGGTCATAGTGATGGCCATGCTCACCATGAATAAGGGAAAGGCGAGCAGTGAAGGCATGCGGCTCAGGGATGTCGTCGATTGACTCCAGGAAGCCATCTCGCTGTACAAAAGCGAATTGCTGCGTCGAGCCATCACCACGCATCGTCTGTATGAGAACGTCACCGGCTTGCCAACTTTGTCCTTGGTTTCCTTCGTCATAAAATCGGAAGCGCGGTGGTACACCTGTCTCGAATATTTCCACACGGACAGTGCCATGCCCCGTATCCACCCATTTGGTTTCTTCATGACCCTGCGTGTGCAGCGCATGATCGTGGGATGTTTGCGCCAAAGATTGACGCCAAGTGCGCCAGGCCATCCACAGCGCAATACCGATAATCAAAACGCTCGACGCAAGCTGAAAATATGGCTCGGTGGTCTCCGCATCCCATTGGCTACCGAAGTACATACCTATGATTGCAACAAGCCAGACTACCGCTGTGTGTGAGATGGTCGCGGCAAGTCCAAGCATCACCGCCTGCCCGACAGTGCCGCGAATAGCCACGATGAAAGCGGCCATCATAGTCTTGGAATGCCCTGGTTCAAGCCCGTGTAAGGCGCCGAGCAAAATGGCGCTCGGAATGAAAAGCCAAGCGTTACCCGCTCCTTGTTGCAGGAGGGTAGAAAAATCAGTCATGCCAGTGTTCCTTACAAATACTTGGTGATTTCTTTGAATTCGCGGATGGCTTCAGCGGAATCCTTGGTGTTGTCGCCGATAGCGTGTTCGAGGCAATGTTCGATGTGATCGTGAACGAGCGCTTTCTTGGCATTGCCAACGGCGCTTTCGACCGCCTGCAGTTGCTGGGCGATTTCCAGGCAACTACGCTCTGTCTCAAGCATCGTGATGATGCCCTTTAGATGGCCTTCGGCGCGTTTGAGGCGTTTGATGATGTCAGGGTGAGATGTATGTGTACTCATGTTTAATATCCTATGCTGGGGTATAGGATACATGAATTTAAAAAAATGCTCATTCCTCCGAAAAAACCGTTGTCCGGCCACCACCATATGTATTTCGATATAAAATTTAAGCGCCATATAACCAAAAGTGTTATGAGCTATTTTTACCCTTATCTCGGCACGCCCCCGTTTAAGCGGGTATGAGACCTGTGCGTGTGCGGAAAAGCCATCTGCGAATCCTAGCCGTCGTTTTACATAATGTAAATCGTTGAGCCTTGCGAAGTCTTCACTGGTGCGGCTTCCGAGGCGGTAGGCGACAATAAAAGAGTGACACCTCCCAAAACAACTGCGCCGGTTACCATCGCAGCTTGTTTCGAAAAAACTTCCCACAGTGACTTCTGACCGCTGCGTTCTGCGCGGTCTAAACCAGCAGCCATCAATATTCTGTCAGGCGGTACCTCCAATGCAATCGCGACTGCGAGGCAGGTCTCTTCGTCCATGATTCGATTGCCCTTCATGTAGTGACTCATTGCGCTCTGTCCTACGCCAATCTTTTCAGCAAGCGCTCTGTCTGTCGTGATCCCGTATTTTTCCCGAACCATTTCCAAATATTTGATGCTTTGCATGATTAGCCTCTTGACGTAAAAAAATTACAGCTGTAAATTTACACCTGTAATTATTACAGATGTGTATTTCGCGTAAACATAGCACATCTGTTGTAGCACAACAGATAAAACAATACTTGGGGGTATGTATGCGTGCACCTGCAAAGCGTATCTGTGGCTTCCGCTCCTTCTGGAAGCAGCTTCCCATTCTCTATGCCGCGCCCTGCGGATTCCGTCGCCCACAAAGGGCTTTCCATCGTAGTTCTCACCCATAAAGGGGTAAATCATGTCTGCAATCGATAACAAACACCTGATCGACATTCTCGCGATCAATCAATCGTCCGGCGTCAGCATCAAAAGCGGTAAGGCGTGGGAAATGTTCCGCGCTCAGTGCGTCGTCAGTGGACCAGACAACTCTACCAAGATCGGCGAATTGCTATTGCCGCGTGATTTGAAAGAGACCATCCCCGGTCGCTATCTGGCCGAATTTGAATTGGATGTGAGCTTTGATCGTCTGGTCGTTCCGCGCATTACGGCGCTGCATCCGCATAACTCCGGTGGCCGACCTGTTGCCAAGCCTTCCGAAGCTGCTAAGACCACGGCGTAATCATGACGAACTCGCTCACCACTCTCTTAGCAGTCGGAGTCCTTGGCCTGTGGATTCTCGATTTCATTCTGATTGTTCGGGTCTTCACTTGCTAGGGGAGGGGTAAGCGATGAACGTCATTCTTCCAGCGGATGCGAGTGTGGCTGACTTGATATTCATCATCGCCTGCGTGTTTGCATTGCTGTTCGGTTTCTTAGTCGGTCTGGTCGCCAAATGACAGCCGCCGACTACGTAGAGATAGCAGGCTACTTGCTCGGCCTGTTTGCGATTGGCTTCGTCGCAGGCTACACCGTGACGATGTTCAAACGTCTTTCGGAGCATGTTTAAATCGTAAAGGAGAAGTCCATGTTGAAGAAAGTAAAGGCGCTTGCTGCGCGCGTGTGGGCACCAGTGAAGAAGCACGGTGCGGCCCTGATGGCCTTGGGTCTGGTCGGCATTCAAGCGGCACATGCTGCATTGCCAGCGTCGGCAACAACCACCATTGCCGATGTTGGCACTGATGGTCAATCGATGTTCGATCTCGTATTTCCGGTGATCGGCACATTCGTTGGCCTGTCGCTGGTCATCAAGCTGTTCAAGCGTTTCACTCGGGCGATTTAATTCTGCGTGAACCGTAGAAAAGGAACTCCCGGGGGTTCCTTTTTTACGCTCTTATTCTGAGGACGTGATGAAATTCAAGCGTTGGATTGCCGGTCTTGTGCTGACCTTTGGCGTCGTCGTTTCTGCACACGCGCTATTGCCGCTGGCTGCTGCGGTTGTTTGGCTCGGTGGCGTGGTGACGGCCAACGCTAGTCTAGCCACGGCCGTGGAAGCGTCCATCGTTGTGCATGCTGCTGCGATAGTCGCTTACGATCTGTTCTTTGCACAAAAGGATTCCAGCGGAAAACCTACCGGTACGCCGCCCCTGACTGTCAAACTCAATCCGAGTGCTGCACGCTCCAACCCTGACCCGGCAAAATTTGATGATCCCGCATCGGGTGCGCGTGATGTGACTCCGAAGGCATCAACAACGGGTACGCAAACTAGCGTGAATACACCGGCAGGCTTAACACCTCCGCAGGTCATCTATTGCGCCAACAATGTATGTGGTCCCACTCCTCAAGCGGTATGCGCAGGGCAACCTACGGTGCGAGGAAACTATAACAATCAGCCTGGCACCTTCTACCATGAGTTTCAGTCTGACGGCCATTGCCATTTGCGGTACAAGTTCGACAGTTTGAGTACGGTTCCAGATTTCGGTGCCGACAGTGATGCGGTGAAATCCTCTACAAACACTACGTCTTGCCCCGGCATTGGTCTTACTGCGACAGCCGGGAAATGCCCCGCCTCGAATTTCCCCGAAACAGGTCCAGTCACATGTCCGACCGGTTATACCGCTGGTAGCGGGACAAGTTGCGTATTGAGCGATGCGGGGGCGGTCAAGAAACCCGATACGCAGCCTTGCGAAATCCTGCGTGGTGCTTCCGGATTTCAGACTGACGCCGCGAACCCCAATTGCGCTCAGGACGGGATTCAGGTGCAAGGGAATTCCCTGCAAATGGATGGACAAAGTATCTCCATTAACGCGGACGGATCAGTATCCGTGTCTACGCCGACAGGTCAAACCACATTCCAAATCGGCAGCTATAACTCCGACGGCTCCGTCAATATTTCCGGGGTCTCCCGCACCGGAAATCCCGGTGCTTATGTCCCCGGCAGTGGCTCAGGGGGAGGCGGTGGAGGTGGTTCTGGTGGTGGCTCGACGTCTCCCACGTGTGGCGGCGTTGGTCAGCCAGCGTGCTCGTCCGGTGACGGTAAGGGAGGTAGCGATTGCGGTGCGCCGGGTCAGCCCGCGTGCGCAATCGACGATTCGGGCTTTGCCGGGAAGACCATCAGCACGGCAGAGGGGGAAGCTGCTTTAGATGCATACAACACGCAACGGTCTGACTTATTGGATACGATCAAAAACGGCGTATCCGCTCCTAACTTTGGCTGGCAACTGCCTGTGCAGTCGATAGCGTGTCAGCCGCTCGAATTCGGCTTTTTCAAAGGCATGCATTTTCGCCTCAACTGGTGCCAATACATCGACCTCATACATCAGGCGATTTCCTTCCTCGCTTATTGCTTTACCGCGCTTTATCTGTTCGGTCTTTTCTATGGCGGCGATCGCCAAGGGGGTAAGTGATGCCGTTCCTTGCAAGTTTTCTGCTTAGTTTTTTTGGCGGCCTAATCGGATTTTTCACCAAATATCTCAGCAAGAAATTGGTGATGAGTGCAGCGGTCGTGGCCTTTTTTGTCTCTGTCTCGGCGACGTTGTTTGCGGTGCTGCAAGCAGCCTTGTTGACGATTCAGTTTTCCTTGACGAACTCCTATCTGGCGACCGCGATGTACATGTTGTGGCCTGCGCATCTGACCGTCTGCATCAGTGTGATTTTCTCGGCACGTGTTGCGAAGTGGGTCGCGGTAGAGACAATCGAGCGCGCCAAGACCGTGTTGTATATCACCTGATCGTCATGGCCTTCTACATCATCACGGGCAAGCTGCGCTCAGGGAAAAGCCTGATCGCTACTGCAAAGATGCGCGACTATCTGCTGGTCGGTCGGCGCGTCGCCACCAATTTCGATCTGTATGTCGAGAACATGCTTCCGGTCGATATGCAGAAATGCGACCTGACCAGATTGCCTGACCTTCCTAGCTCCGATGACCTTGAAGCTCTCGGCCAAGGATCGGCCGGTAAATACGATGAGCATCAATTTGGCTTGATAGTGTTGGATGAAGGGTCAGGTAATTTCAATGCGCGGGAATGGGCTGACAAAGGCCGTCAACGCATGATCGATTGGTTGAAGCATTCCGGGAAACTGCGATGGGATGTCTACATCATCGTCCAATCGGCCAGCATGCTTGATAAGCAAATCCGCGAAGCCTTTGGCGAACATTTGGTGACGTGCAAGCGGATGGACCGCTTGTCTTTCCCTTTTATTGGGCCATTGCTCAAGCTGATCGGCGTCAACTTGAAACCGCCGAAAGTGCATGTCGCGGTCGTGCGCTACGGCATGGGGCCAAATGATCCTGTCGTTAATCGCTGGTTCTATCGTGGCACAAATCTCTACAGCGCCTATAACACCGAACAAAAATTTGATCGCGACACGATGTACGGCAATGCCTGTTATCTGTCGCCGTATCAGGTCAAGGGGCAATACATGAACAAATTCCAGATCGCTAAATCCATCGCTGCCGGCTACATCCTTGGCGCGTTCCTGCTAGGTCTGTCTATCTCGTCAGTCTATGCATGGTGGCATTACAAAGCGTCAAAGAATTCCTTGCTCACGAATGGCTTTGCATCAGCGAGAGCATTTCAGCCGAAAGACCTGTCGGATTCGATCACGGTCGATGGGCTGATGTTTGTGGACGGTGTGGCCGTGGGGGTGCTGTCGGACGGTCGCAGAGTGAGAACAACGGAATACAACATCGATGCGACCGGTGTACGGATCAAAGTCGGCGAAAAGTGGTTTGCGAAAAAGGGATAAGACCATGAAAACAATCATCGCGTTACTGCTGAGCCTGGCCGCACAAGTGACGCTGGCCGCACCGATTCAATTTAACTTTGATCGCGTCGAGCTGACGCAATTCCTCGCGGCCACGTATGGCGACGCGATGAAAAAGAATTTCGTGATTTCACCGCAACTGCTTAATGAGTCCAAGAAAGTCACCCTTCATCTTGACGTAGAACGTGACAAGCTCCCCCAGTTCATGGCGGAGTACATGCAACGCCTTGGTATCGAGGCTCCCGAAAAAGATGGCGTCGTCTATCTCTCGTCTGCGGGAAATGCACCGGCCGCGCCGCCAGCTGGCGGCCCTGATGCAATGCCAATGTTGCCATTGCCTCCCGGTGGATCGGCTGCGGTAGCTGTCGCAGGCATGCCGGGACAAGCTCCCATGCCCTTGACCGATAAAGAGGTGCGCTTGTTTCGTCCTGTGCATCGCGATGCTGATTTTATGGTGGCAGTCTTGAATGCAGCCTTCGGGCCGAACACCGCCAATCGCGCCGGTGGTCAACTGGTGATTGCCGTCAGTAAGACGGCCATTGACAAGGCGATGACGTTGGCTGCGGATATCGATGTGGCGCCAGCGAAGGTAACGGTGTCAGCCACGTTTGTAGAGGTGTCTAGCAACGATGGGAAGAGTCGTGGTTTCTCACTCATTGCCAACGTCCTTGGCGCTCGCCTCGGGGCGAATGTGGGGACTACAGACAGTGGCAGCGCCTTATCGATCAAGTCGGCGACGTTTGAGGCTGTCATTAACGCCCTCGATTCAGATGGCCGGTTTCGGCAGGTCTCTAATCCGCGTGTGATCGTGGATGACTATGAGAAAACGACTATATCGGTCGGAGACGAGACGCCGACGATTTCCGGCACCTCTCTCGATAACAATGGCCGTCAGATTCAGCAGATTGTCTATCGCTCGTCTGGCGTCATTCTGGATGTGCTGCCGAAGGTCTTAGGCAATGGCAAGATCATGATGACGATTGACGGTCAGGTGTCATCCTTCCAATCAACAACCACCGGTGTCAATAACTCGCCCACGCTCGTTAAGCGGCAAGTCAAAACCACCCTCACGCTCGATGACGGCGAGGTCATGGTGATAGGCGGTTTGAATGACACCAAGTCGACTTCCAACACTTCCGGGATTTCCTTCCTGCCGAAATTCCTCTCTGTGACGAATGAACAGAGTTCAAAAACAGAACTGGTGCTTGTGCTATCTGCGCAGGTCAGCAAATGAGCCGTCATTGCCGACCAATGGCCGTAAAACATCTCCTGCAGGTGATTCCGTCGCATGTAGCGGTCGGGCATCGCCCGATGATTGCCGTAGCAGCCGGGCCGGTAGGCCTGCGCAAAGCGCACTGCGTATCCGGCAATCAAGCATGCGGCGACGCTAGAAACTCAGCACATCGGAGAAAGAGGGCGCGCGGCGAGATTGCGCCGCCAGCTAGCCGAAGGCAGCGGCGGCGCGAGCGAAGCGAGCGCCTAGACTTGTACCTAGAACACTTAAGGAAAACAAGACGGCGGTAGCTCGGAAAAGAATTAGAAAAGAGGTTTTTGCAGGACGTAAAAATGCCCGGATCAGCGTTCGCACCGCTGCCGGGCTCACACATCGTTATCTTAGGGGGATATGTGCTTGATTCGAGTATAGATAAGGCGGCTGCAAATGCCAACCTCAAGGCCCATATGGGCCAGTACTTTTGTGGCACAAATGCACACCGTTTCAAGACGGTAACTTTTACTGAATTTCCGACCGGAGTAGAGGTGTATGTAGACGAGGGCAGGGAGGCGTTTAGCGATGGCGCCATTTTTGACTATTCGAGCGAGCAGGAACAGCCGACAGCACGCGGCGAGGGCGATCATGAAAAAGCGCGTTTGGTCGCTGCACGGCGCGCAAAGACCAATGTGCGGCGCTTGGCCAAGATGATGCAGGTCGATTGCATGCTGACGCTGACCTATCGCGAGAACATGACGGATTTCGACCGCGTTGAGGCCGATTTCAAGGCTTTCCGGGGGCGGTTGCGTGCCTTGGGCGAGTTTCACTATGTCGCCACATTAGAGCGCCAGCAAAGAGGCGCTATTCACATTCATGTGGCTTGCCAGCATTTCCCCGCATGGCTCAACAACGAACATGGTGTGCGTGTGCGCAGCTATAACCTGATTCGTTCGATGTGGCGGCGTGTGGTTGGCCGGGATAACGGCAACGTCGATCTGACCAAGCCGAAGGGCCGGAACTGGGCGCATCGCATTGCCAGCTACATCAGTAAGTACGTATCAAAGAATCTGGAAGAAGGGCGCTTCAATAAGAAAAGCTATTGGGCGTCAAAGGGGATTCCTAAACCGAAAAAAACCAAGCTGTGGTTTTCCATTGATACGCCGACACGCGATCTGATTGTGTTGGTAGCCCAAGAATTTGTGATGAAGGGCTATGACGATCTGAGGCAATTTCATGATCGCCTGAATGGTTTTTATTGGTTTAGTGCTTGCAAAACCTCTTAGTTCGCATATTTGAGAAATGTTGAAAATTCCCATCTGCATATCGCATTACAGTGGCTCTAAAAAATTAGGGATCACGGGAAAATGATGCAGCTTGAATTATTCGAGCGCGAGGTCATCGGTGCGGACGAAATGCGCGTGATCTTTCAGGAAATCAGGCAAGCGTATTGGTTCTTGCGAAATACACGCCCTGGGCGGTATGGTGACTCGAAACGAAGAAGGCTCTATCGTCAAATCGCTGCCCACAAACGACGCATGCTACTGGCTGGAGTTGGGCGAGCAGAGATACTAAATATGTTGTCATGCTATCGACTCAAATGCCGGTGTGAAACACCTCAGTGCAGGTATTTTTCTCATTAGTTTTATTCGCAGTTACTACCATCTACGCTAAGTCCTCTTCTGAATCACAACCTCTACGCCAACTCGCTGTAGAATCGAGAAATGACAATAAAAGGGGGTGCTATGGGGGTATTTGATGAACGGGTGCGGAATCACGGAATTTGGAGTGTATTAAGCTCGTTGGGGCCTACTATTGATGTCGCTGTCAGTAACACAGCAATATCCCCTGAAGCTATTGAGATGTTGGAGCGGGCTCGTAGCGTCCTTACTATCTGTGGCGTGCGGTTGTCGGCCACCGATCCTCAGCTACTGGTTGTTTCGCATTTAGATTCATTACTTAGTACGTTCCAAAACGTCATCGCAAGCGTTAATTCTTTTATTGTCAATTCGGATAACGATGCGGTTCTCGCCGCTTCAATGGCGTATCTTGATGCGGCACTTTTGATTATTCCCGCAATTCCTTTTGCTACCACGCCTGAAGACTTAACTGGCTTGAGCGAGGCTGCGTCTGGGTACTATGCGACACTTCAAAATCACCTCAAATATGCTGTGGATGTGCAGGATGGGGTAGAAGAGAAAAACAAAAATAATCAAACTCAATTGGAGGTTCTTGAGGGAAGAATCAGCGTTGAGCAGCAGAAAATATCCACTTTAATATCTGACCATCAGTCACAGTTTTCTTCAGCACAAGATAAGAGGCTCAGTGATTTCACGACAACGCAAGCTGACTTTTTAGCCAAGTTCGCTTCTCTCACTAATGATCAGCAAACTCAATTTTCTGCGGATCAGAATTCGAGGCGAACATCATATGCCGAGTTTGAGGCTGCTAATAGTAAGAGAGTTAGTGATCTGTTCAACGATTTGACCACAACACTTGCGCTTCAGCATGCAAAATTTCTAAAGGAACAAGACGACGACGCGTTAGCTCACAAGTCCCAATTAGATATTTTGCAGCAAGGTTACAAGGATAATGCTGCGGAAATTCTTGATAAAATCGATCAACATAAGAAAGATGTAGAGAGCTTAGTAGGTGTGATTGGGAATCTGGGGATTACATCGGGTTATAAAAAAGTAGCTGATCACGCCAGATTATTTCTGTATGTTTGGCAGACAATCACATTGTTGTCCCTTGCCTGTTTAATCTTTATAGCGTCGGTCGTGGCTTTCCCTAAGTTCGCAGAGTTTCTTACGCCAGCCAGTCAGAAAGCTCCCTTGACGGCTAGCGTTGGAAAGACATCCCTTCCTGGAACGGTTTCCGAAATTCATTCCGTTGAGTCTTCCGATACTAATTTTTATCATGGATTGTTATCGCGGATTTTCTTGTCGATCACCTTCGGCGTATTTGCCGCTTATGCCGGTCAACAAGCCAGTCGTTTCTTTCAAATCGAACAGAAA
>Ga0209759_1000458_pt1 | contig 46338 bp, 34 predicted proteins | sample AraplaCL_Col_mMS_FD_184261 | JGI IMG/M metagenome (GOLD analysis project Ga0209759, IMG submission 184261) | Arabidopsis root microbial communities from the University of North Carolina, USA - plate scrape CL_Col_mMS (SPAdes) (version 2) | ecosystem: Host-associated > Plants > Roots >...
CTGCCCGCCGCGGCCAGTGCCGCGGCGCGCCGCCGGCTGTACTTCTTCGCCGGCAGCGGCGTCAGCGTCGCCGGCCAGGCCGTCGCGCAGCATGCCGCGATCGAGCTCCAGGCGGCGCGCGCCGTCGAACTGGTCAACACGGGCGCGGACGTCGCCGAGTTCCTGCTGCTGCAAGGCCGTCCGATCGGCGAACCGGTGGCGCAGTACGGCCCATTCGTGATGAACACCGAGGCCGAACTGCGCCAGGCCTTCGAGGACTACCGGCGCACCGAGTTCGGCGGCTGGCCCTGGCCCGAGCCCGGTCCGGTGCACGGCCCCGAGCGCGTGCGTTTCGCGCGTCACGCGGACGGGCGCGTGGAGACGCTGGACGCGTCGCGCGACGTACGCGCCTTGATGTCCAACGTCACGCCGGCCGACGTGGCGCCGCCGGACGAGGGCGGGGTCGTCGCGTCGAGCGCGGTGCTGACCGAGAACAACGCGCGCGGCATGCAATGAACGGCGCCTGCCGCGCAGGCCCGTTTTCAGCGACCCTGGTGAGCTTCCCAGCTGGGAGCGCTCCCAGCTTGGGCGGCCGGCCTGGATCCGATCCAATCGATCGGAACCAACAGCCCAGGCCAGGACACCCCCATGCTGCCCGTCGAAGATCGCGTCTCCGCGCCCGCCCCGTCGCCATCGCCTTCAACGACCGCGAATTCCTCGACGGGCACGGCCGCCAGCCATGGCGAGGTCGTGCATGCCCAGTCGGGTGACCGGCCTGTCGACGTCGCTCGCCGCTATGGCGTGCCCGAGAAGGATCTGCGCGACGCCAATCCCGGCCTGAGCGAACAGCTCGTGGCCGGCCAGGTGCTGCAGCTGCCCCCGCTGACCCACGCGCCCGAGCCCGAACCGGATCCGCAGGTCCACAAGGTGCAGCCCGGCGACACCCTGACGCAGATCGCCAGGCACTACGACGTCCGCCTGCGCCTGGTCATCGAGGCCAACCCGGCGCTGCAGGGACGCAGCGACCAGCTCAGGCCCGGCGAGACCGTGCTGATTCCGGCCAGGCCGCTGCAGCCGCCGGCGACGCCGGCCGCGGCAACCGACCGCGCGCTCAAGACGCTGCAGGCCACCAGCCACACGCTGGACCAGATGAACCAGGCCACGCAGGGAACCGGCGCCGCCTTGCCCTATCTGCGCCAGCAGGTGACCGATGCGCAACTGCGCCTGAAGTCCGCGGTGCAGACCGAAGTGGACGCCGGCATCGCGGCCCGCCACGGCGACCCGGCCGATCCGCAGCAGGTGCAGCTGGAGGGCCAGGCGCTGCTCGCCCGTCACCCGGCCGATGCCGGCACGCAGGCGGCGCTGAAGTCGACGCTGTCGGACATCCGCACGGATCGCGAGGTCGCCGTCGTGATGAAGGCGGGCGCGGGGCAGAAGGATCCGGCCAAGGCGCTGCAGGCGATCAACGCCGGCTTCGCGCACGCGACGCCGCAGGCTCGCGCCCGCCTGCTGCAGGATCCGGAGCTGCAGTCGTGGGTCGTCGCGGCGGCGGCCAACGCCGACGCCCCGCTCGCGCAGGTCGGCAACAAGGACACGCTGAGCCTGCAGGCGCCCGCCTGCCAGGCGGCCCAGCGGCTGGATGACACCACGCGCGGCCTCGATCCCGCGCTCGCCGCGGCGGTCACGTCGCAGGCGCTGCCGGCGTGGGAGGCGGCGCAGGGGCGCGCCCGCCACGAGGGCATGCAGCTGCTGGGCATGCAGGGCACGCAGGCCTTGTCCACGGTGGCGGGGCGCGTGGCGGACGACTCGAACGGGGCCGCGCTGGTGCGCCGCCTCGTCTCGGTGGGCCTGGACAGCATGCAGGGCGACGGCTTGCGCAACGCGGTGGCCACCGGCGCCGGCCCGGCCTATCTGGTCGAGGTGGCGCGTCAGCTGGCCAGGCAGTCGGGCACCGTGGACAACGTGCTGTCGCTGGCCAAGGACGGCATCGATCAGTACAAGTCCGGCGTCGACGAGCACGTCGACGGCTATGCGAAGCAGTTCGAGGAGCTGAACTGGCTGGTGAGCAATCACGGCGGCGCGATGACGCCGGACCAGCTGAACAAGGCCATCGACGACTACGCGGCGGCCAAGGGCCCGGATTGGCAACACAAGCTCGAATCGCAACGCGGCCAGTTGACCGAGGACGGCACCACGCTGCTGCGCCAGCTGCGCCAGTTGCAGAACCTGCCACCCGAGCTGGCGGGCCGGCAGCAGGACGTCGACGCCTACGTCAACAAGGTGCTGGACGATCCCAAGGCGCACCTGGCCATCAGCTTGGCGTTGCAGCAAAAGCCCGAGCTCGCCACCGGCGGCGAGGGTCAGGCGACGCTGAACTTCTTCACCCGCGTCAAGCTGGGCGACCAGGGCCGCAAGCTCGGGCAGGAGTTCGCGACGGCCTACGTCAAGGGAAACGTGCTGGGCAAGCTGACCAACATCGATCGCAACGATCCGGCCAGCATGCAGCAGGCGCGCGACGCGGTCGCGCAGCTGAAGAACAGCACCTTCGCCAAGCTGCTGGGCGTCAAGACCGGCGACCTGGACAACGCCGTCAAGTACGTCGACGACGCGCTGCCGCAGGCCGGCGACACGCCCGCGCAGACGGCGGCGCGGCTCAAGACCCTCGACGAGAAGCTGCAGGGCATCGCCAGTCCGACCGGCATGAAGGCCTTCGACAAGGGCAGCCTGCCGGGCCAGCTGCTGCGCACCGTGGGCCTGGCCGCCGCGGGCGTCAGCTTCGTCAACTCCGCCAACAAGGCGCTGGACGATCCCTCGCTGAAGAACGACCTCAAGGTGCTGGTGGACGCGGCCGGCCTGGGCCAGAAGGGCGCCGAGCTGCTGGTCGGACTGGGACGCGTGAGCGACGAGACCCGCGCCGGCAAGATCATCACGGGCATCGGCGGCGGCTGGAAGGTGGCCGGTCGCGTCGGCGCCAGCGAGTTCCTCGGCGCGCTCGGGTCGGCCTTCGATGTCTGGAACGCGGTGGATGCCGCCAACAAGGGCGACGGCACCTCGGCCGCGCTGTACGGCACCGGCACCGCGGGCGGGCTGATGGCGGCGCTCGGGTCGGGCTCCATCGCCGGCCCGATCGGCATCGGGCTGGTCGTGGTCTCGGCGGTCGGGCTGGCCGTCTGGAACCACGTCAAGGAAGCCAACGCGCACGAGAACGACACCTCCGCCCAGTTCCTGGCCCATGCCGGCCTGGACGCGGCCACCTCCAAGGCCCTGGTCGACCAGAGCGGCAACGGCTACAGCCCGGTGCCCGCGCTCGTGGCCTATGCGAGCGCCAAGGGCCTGAACCAGGCGCAGACCGTCAGCTGGCTCGACGGCCTGCAGGCGAGCGGCAAGCTCGGCACGCTGCGCGACGAGGTGCACCACATGCTGGACGACGCGGACGGCGATGTCGCCAAGCTCAAGGGCGGCTCGATCGCGGACCAGTCGATGTACCAGCAACTCAAGCCGCGTTACGGCGTGCGCGGCATTCCACTGCCCGAGCCCCAGCCGAAGAACTTCGCGCAGCTCGATAGCTGGATGCGCCAGCACGGCATCGCGACGCCCTGACCCCCGCGCAGCGGTTAGCATCCCGCCACCATGAAGCTGTCCTGTCCGCACTGCCGCCTGCGTGCGCTGTCGCCGGCGCGCAAGATGCTGCTCGGCCCGGCGGCCAGCCTGCAGTGCCGCGCCTGCGGCTTGCGCGTGAGCGTGGAGCCGGTACGCGCCTACGCGTCCTTCCTGCCCTGTCTCGCGGTGGTGCTGGGCGTGCGCGCGCTGCACGACATCGACTCGATGATTGCCGCCGGCGTGGCGGCCCTGGTGCTCACCTTCGCGCTGTACCTGCAATGGGTGCCGCTGGTCAAACGCCAGATCACCGACCCTGAAGCCGTGCGCCGCGCCACCAATCGCGCCAGCAGCCTGGGCACCGCGAGCTGAGATCGCCGGCAAGCCAGCTTGACTACAAATGAATGTAGTTACAAGACATCCTCAGGGAAAGTCCGCTCTTGGTAATGTAGTTTTGCTTCACTAGCATCGCGCCAGGCTCGAGGGCATGCACATTCCGTGCGATCCCCGCTGGCGCGAGGCAGACATGTACAAGAAGCTGGAGACAATGGTTCGGCACCTGCGCCGCACCGCCGCCGTGGTCATCGCCGGCTGCGTCGTGACGGCCTGTGGCGGAGGAGACGGGCCGGCGCGCAACGACTCGCTGGAAGCGGCCGATGCCGCGTCCCCGCAAACCGTGCTGCAGGCGATTCCGCCCGCCGCTTCGAACGCGGGCAAGCGTGAGGTCATGGCCGCCAGCTCCGCCGACGTGGCCGCCACGTCGCTGAAGGTTCACTACCGGCGGACGGCGGGCGATTACGCGGGCTGGCAGATCCATACCTGGAACGCCGCCCAGAGCCCGGCCTGGAACGGCGGCTGGAATGCCAGCGGCTCCGACGATTTCGGCGTGATCTACGACGTGCCGTTGGCCGCGAGCTCCGGCACGGTCGGCTACCTGTTCCACAACGGGGACACCAAGGACGACAACGGCGCCGACCAGAGCTACGAGCTGGTATCGGGCGCCAACGAGATCTGGCGCGTGCAGGGCGACCTGACGACGTACGCGAGCAACCCGCTCACCGCGCCGGTGCCCGACATCGCGACCGTGCGCGTGCACTACATGCGCTTCGGGGGCGACTACGCCAACTGGGGCCTGCACCTTTGGGGCGGCAGCGGCATCGACCTGTCGCGCCTGCCCGGCGTCAACACGGGCGACTGGAACAACCCGGTGCCGTTCGGCGCCATGCCCGGCGAGGCCGCGGGCAGCGGCGAGATCGTGTTCGACATCCCGGTGCTCAACCCGCGCACCAACCCGGGGTCGACTTCGCTGGAATTCATCATCCACGGCATGCCGCCCAACGTCAACGACAAGGACGGCCGGCCGAGCAACATCCACGTCGACTTCGGCGGCCTGACGATCGCTGGCCAGGTCGGCCAGATCTGGCTGGTCGAACAGGACGCCACCGTCTACACCCGCGTGCCCGACCTGCGCTCCGTGTCGACCACGGACGCGCGCGCCGTCTGGCTGACGCGCGCGCTCGTGAAGTGGCCGCGCGTGGCGGTCGGCGACACGGTCAAGCTGTACTGGTCGGCCACCGGCCAGATCGTCGCGACCTCGGGCCAGCCCATCGCCGGTGCCGACGGCTGGATCACGCTCGATCCGTTCACCGGCGGGGTGCCCGCGGCGGCCGCCACGCGCTTCAAGTACGTCGGCAACGGCGGCGTGTTCAGCGTGCGCGATGCCGACCTGCCCAAGCTCAAGGCGCTGCATACCGACCAGCTCGTGCTGGTGCAGGAAGACGCGGCCGGTGCGGTGCAGAACGCGACGACGACCCAGGTCGCCGGGGCTCTCGACGACCTGTATGCCCCGGCCGCGTCGGGCGCGGTGCTCGGGGCGACGGTGGACCGCGGCCGGACCACGTTCCGCCTGTGGGCGCCGACCGCGCGCAACGTCGCGCTGTACACCTACCTGGGCGCAACCAGCCCCGCGAAACTCGCGCTGCCGATGAGCCTCGACCCCGCCACGGGCATCTGGAGCCTGGCGTTGCCGGGCGACTGGAACGGCCTGTACTACGCCTATGGCGTGCAGGTCTTCGCCCGCGGCGTGGGCGTGGTGCGCAACGTCGTCACCGACCCGTATTCGCTGAGCCTGTCGGCCAACAGCGCGCGCAGCCAGGTCACCGACCTGCAGTCCGGCCGCCTGAAGCCCCCCGCCTGGGATGCGACGCGCCCGCCCGAGACCGTCGCCGGTTCGACCGACATGGCGATCTACGAGCTGCACGTGCGCGACTTCTCCGACAACGACCCCACCGTTCCGGCGGAGCACCGCGGCAAATACATGGCGTTCGCCGACACGCACTCGAACGGCATGCGCCACCTGCGCGCGCTGGCGCAGGCAGGCCTGACCGACGTGCACCTGATGCCCAGCTTCGACTTTTCAAGCGTTCCGGAGATCGGCTGCACGACGCCGACGCCCGCCGGCGCGCCCGATTCGACGTCGCAGCAGGCCACCGTGGCCGCCACGGCGTCGACCGACTGCTACAACTGGGGCTACGACCCGTTCCATTTCACGTCGCCCGAAGGCAGCTATGCAACCTCGGTGGCCGACGGTTCCACGCGCGTGATCGAGTTCCGCCGCATGGTGCAGTCGCTCAACCAGGCCGGCCTGCGCGTCGGCATGGACATGGTGTTCAACCACACCAGCGCCTCGGGCCAGTACGACAACTCCGTGCTCGATCGCATCGTGCCCGGCTACTACCACCGGCTCGGCGCGACCGGCGCCGTGCTGCGCGACTCCTGCTGCGACGACACGGCCACCGAGAACGCGATGATGGCCAAGCTGATGACCGACTCGGTCGTCACCTGGGCACGGGACTACCACGTCAGCTCGTTCCGCTTCGACATCATGGGCCTGCAGCCGCGCGACGCGATGGTGGCGTTGCAAGCCAAGGTCGACGCGGCCGTCGGCCATCACGTGGAGCTGCTCGGCGAAGGCTGGAACTTCGGCGCGGTCGCCAACGGCGCGCGCTTCGTGCAGGCCGACATGCTGGACATGAACGGCACGGGCATCGGCACCTTCAACCCGGTGATCCGCGACGCGATCCGCGGCGGCGGTTGCTGCGATTCGGGCAGCGCGCTGATCGCCAACCAGGGCTACGTCAACGGCCTGTTCTACGACCCGAACGCGCAGGGCGGCGGCCATGGCGCCGGCGACCTGATGTGGCTCGGCGACGTGATCAAGGCTTCGCTGGCGGGATCGATCCGCGGCTACACGCTGACGACCAGCTGGGACGCGCAGCTGCCGCTCGAGCAGATCAGCTTCGGCGGCGTGCCTGCCGGCTACGTGACCGACCCGTCGGAGGTCGTGAATTACTTCGAGAACCACGACAACCTGACGATCTTCGACAACGACGTCTACAAGCTGCCGGTCGCCACCTCGCGCGAGGACCGGGCCCGCGTGCAGATGCTGGCCGCGGCGATCAACGCGTTCAGCCAGGGCGTGGCCTACTTCCACGCCGGTGTCGACACGCTGCGCAGCAAGTCCCTGGACGGCAACAGCTACGACTCGGGCGACTGGTTCAACCGCCTGGACTGGAGCTACGCCGACGACAACTTCGGCGTCGGCCTGCCGCCCGCGGCCTCGAACCAGTCCAACTGGGCGATGCAGCAGCCGCTGCTGGCCAACGCCGCGATCAAGCCGACGCCGGTGGAGATCGGCTGGGCGCGCGACGAGTTCCGCGACCTGCTCAAGATCCGCCGCAGCACGACGCTGCTGCGCCTGCGCAGCGCCGACGACATCAAGTCACGCCTGAAGTTCTACAACACGGGTTCGCAGCAGGTGCCGACGGTGCTGGTGGGTGACCTGGACGGCCGCGGCTACGCCGGCGCCAACTTCCGGGAGCTGACCTACTTCGTCAATGTCGACAAGTCGGCGCACGCGATCGCGATTCCCGCGCTGCAGGGCCGGGCCTTCGAGCTGCATCCGGTGCACACGGCGTTCAACGCGGCCGACAAGCGCGCCGCGCAGGCCACCTACGACGCTTCGAGCGGCACCTTCACGATCCCGGCGCGCACGGCGGTGGCCTTCGTCGTGCGGCATTGATGGCCGGCGCGCCGCCGCGGCGATCAGCCGTGGTCGACCGCCAGCTCGAAGTGCTCCACCACCGGCGTCTGCGCGAAGAACGGCCCGACGATCGCGCGCCACTGCGCGAACAGCGGGCCGCCGCGGAAGTCGACCGTGTGGTTCTCCAGCGTGTCCCAGTGGATCGTCAGCAGGTAGCGCTGCGGCGATTCGATGCTGCGGTGCACCTGGGCATCGCGAAAGCCTTTGGCCTGCGAGATGACGGTGGCGATGCCGTGCCGGATCGCCTCCTCGAATTCCGCGCTCCTGCCCGCGAGGATCGTGATGTCGGCGTGTTCGAGAATCATGGCGGCTTTCCTGGGATGAGGCCGCGATTGTCGTCAAGTCGCCGTGCCCTGTCCTTGGTCGGGGCACTCTGAACGGTTCCCCTGCGAGCGGTCGCTGGAGCAACGCACCGGTGCACGTCTCGCTGCCCTGTCATCCTGCGCGTAGTTGAAGGACCCACGCGCGGGCACACGCGTCGGCCAGGGTGGATTCTGCGACTCCGCTTCGCTCCGCGCAGAATGACAGCTGGAGACGGGCCGCGCGGAATGACGGTCCGGGCGGGCGCGCAGAACGGTGGCCTGCTCGTTGTCGCTCTGGGCCGATCCCTTTCCCCGTCATCCTGCGCGCAGTCGCAGGATCCACCCCAGGCGAAGTGCCTCCCGGCGTGGGTTCTGCGACGGCGCTTCGCGAGCCCCGTGCCCGCTCATGCCGCGATGTTCAGCGGTGCGCCCTCGAAGCCTGGAAACACGCTCGCAAGCTGCTTGTCGGGCAGCCCCAGGTTGTACGCGCAGACGCCCGCGAGCACCTGGCGAAAGTCGGTCGTGACCGCCAGGTCGCGGCCCTCGTACAGCGACGACGTGTCGATGCCCGGCCAGCGGCCATGCACCTTGCCGCCGGCGACATTGCCGCCCAGCGCCCATATCACGTTGCCGTGGCCGTGGTCGGTGCCGCCGGTGCCGTTCTGACGCACGGTGCGGCCGAATTCGGAGATCACCAGGATCGTGGTGTCGTCGAAGGCCGGGCCCAGGCGCGTCGCCAGTTCGGCCAGGCCCTGGCCCAGCGGCTGCAGGCGGTTGGCGAGCTGGCCCTTGGCGCCGCCCTGGTTGACGTGGGTGTCCCAGCCGCCGAGCGCGAGGAAGGCGATCTGCACGTTCGGGTCGCGTCGCATCAGCTGCGCGAGGCGCGCCGCGTCGTCGGGAAAGCCGTTGGGCAGCGGCGCGCCGCCGTTGGCCACCATCTGCTCCTGCGCCATCGCCGCGGGCGTCATGGCCTCGTTGACCTCGGCGCGAGATTGCTGCGACTCGCGGTAGGCCTGGGACATCGCATCGTCGCCCGAGTAAAGCGAGTCGAACGCCTTGCTGACCTGGGGTCGGTCCAGCAAGGTCGGCCTGGTCGCGCGCGCGCCGTTGGCGATGTTGGCCACCGGGTTGGGGCCGGCCCAGATGCGCGGCAGCGTGGCGCCGACGCTGATCCCGCGCGTGACGCCCGCGTGCGCGCCCGCGCTCGCCTGCAGGACGACTGGCGGCTCGGCGCCGAGCAGCCGGTTGAGCCAGCCGTCGGGCGTGTTCTTGCGGCCCGGCGTGGCGGACTCCATGTAGTCCTGCGCATCGAAGTGCGAGCGCGTCGGATCGGGCGAGCCCGAGGCCTGCACGAACGCGAGGCGCTTCGCCTGCCACAGCGGCATCAGCGGCGCCAGGCTCGGATGGAGTCCGAACTGGCCGTCCAGATCGAGCAGGCCTGCGTCCTGGCCCGGCCGCGCCAGCGCGATGGACGATCGCTGCTGGTAGTACGCGCCTTCGCTGTAGGGCACCACCACGCTCAGGCCATCGACCGCGCCGCGCAGGAACACGACGATCAGCCGCTGGTTGCCCGGCAGGCGTTGGCCGGCCTGGGCCGGGCCGGCGGCAAACGCGTTGCGGCCGACCGCCGTCCACGCGAGGCCGGCGGCGGCCTGCAGGAGTTGTCTGCGATGCATGGGGAGTTCTCCTGGAAGGCGTTCAACGGCGCATGAAGTCGGGGCTGCCCAGCACGAGGGCCGCGCGCAGCGCCGGGGACGCTGCCGCGACGGCGGCGCGCGTCTTGTCGGAGATCGCCGGCCCCAGCGTCGCAAGCAGCGCGCCCGCGTCGACGGGCGGCGTGGCGCCTTCGGGCGGCTGGTCGCGTGCCATGGCCTTGTCGGCCTGGCGCTCCATCGCCTTCAGGCCCTGGGCCCGGGCCGCGTCCTGCGGATCGTCGACGCGCTGCAAGGGCAGTCGGCCCGAAGCCAGCGCCGTGGCGAAGTTCACGCGCTGCGTGATCGCGTTCGGGTTGAGCCAGTCGGCCTCGGTGTCGTGCCAGCCGTCCGGCGTCTGGCAGCCATACAGCGGCTGGCCCAGCTGCGCGAGCTGGGCCATCAGCGGCCTGACGTTGGTCGTTGTGATGCCGGTGGCGCGCACCGACGAGAGCACGTACTGGTACGGCGTCTTGAACTTGACCGGCGCGGGGTCGCGGAACTCGGGGCTGTCGACGAGCGCCTGCATGACGGCGCGCAGGTCGCCGTCGGAATCGAGGAAGCGGCGTGACAGCCGGTCGACCAGGGCGTGCGGCGGCTCGTCGGCCACGAAGCGGCGCGCGAGCTTGAATGCGATGTGCCTGGCGGTGGCCGGGTGGCGCGCCAGCACGTCCAGCGCGAACTCGCCTTCGGCCTGGCCGCCGGGCGCGACGGCGCGGCCCAGCCAGGTCTTGCTGCCGTTGTCGTGACGCGCCGGATCGAAGCCGAAGATCGAATCGCCCGAGTCGCCCGCGTCATCCTCGAAGCGGCGCCGTCCGCCGCGCTGGGGCCGCATCGTCCAGCCGGTGAGGATGCGCGCGAGCTCGGTGACGTCGCGCTGCGTGTAGCCGCCGTCCACGCCCAGCGTGTGCAGCTCCATCACCTCGCGGGCGTAGTTCTCGTTCAGGCCGCTGGCCTTGGCGGCGTCGCCACCACCGGTGAAGCGGCGCGGCGGCTGGTAGCCCGGCGCCACCGACAGCCAGTTGTCCAGATAGAACAGCATGGCCGGATGCCGGGCGGTCGCGCCCAGCATGGTGCGGAACCGGCCGAAGACGTTGGGGCGGATCGCCTCGCGTTCGTAGCTCTCGACCAGCACGCGGTCCAGGCCCTTGCCTTGGTAGACGTTGAAGTGGTTGAACCAGAAGTCGACCAGCACCTCTTCGAGCTGGCGCGGGCTGTGCAAGGCCTGCAGCAGGCGCGCCTCGCCGGCCTCGAGGGCGATCGCCCCGATCTGGCGGCGGCGCTCCGCGCCTTCCTCGGTGCGCGGCTTGTTGCCATCGGGCGACGCGGGTTCGGCCTGCCTGGCCTCCTTCGCCTCCTTGAGCATCTCGCGGTAACCCTGCACCAGCTCGCGCTGCGACTCGTGCGGCGTGCGCAAGGACGCGAGCTGCTGGGCGAGGAACGCGGGCAGGGGCAGGCGCTGCGGCTGCATCTGTTCGGCGACCCAGTCGTGCACGCCCAGGCGCGTGACGCGCTCGAGGTCCCCCGGGGCCGGGCCGAAGGCCAGGCGGTTCAGCGCATGCAGCGCGTCGGCCTGGCCGGCGTCGGCGGCTGGCATGGCGAGGCCGGAACGCCAGGCCAGCGTGGCCGCGGCGGCGGCGAGCGCGCTGCGGCGAGTCAGCATCGGTGGGGCAGGCAGGGTCATGGGCATCGTCTGGCGAAGGCGAGCGAGAGCGCTGTCCATTTAACGGCACCCGTGCGGGGATGTTGACGCCCGAAGCGTTACCGGAACGCAAAGTCGGGTTGCCGGCGGTCCAATCTGAACGGTGGCTGTGGCCCTGGGCCAGCCGTCATTCTGCGCGGAGCGAAGCGCAGTCGTGGAACTCCGCCCCGGGATCCGCCTTGCGAGGGTGGATCCTGCGACTGCGCGCAGGATGACAGGGGTAGGGGAACAGCGCAGGGCGACAACAAGCAGGCCGTCATTCTGCGCGGAGCGAAGCGCAGTCGCAGAATCCAGCCCCGCCGGGACGCCCCGCGGCGACGTCACATCCGGCTCAGCCGGATCGGAATCGACTTGTACGCCGGCACCTGGCTCTCCGTGGCGTGGTGCCACAGCGGCACCAGCGGATTGAGCTCCGGGAAGTAGCCGGCGGCGCAGCCCCGCGGGATGTCGTAGCGCACGATGCGCAGGCCGCGCACCTCGCGCGGCGGCCCGTCGCTCGCCGCGGTCGTCGCCCGCACCATCTGGCCATCGGCCAAGCCCAGGCGCGCGATGTCTTCCTCGTTCATCATCAGCACGTGGCGCGTGCCGTGGATGCCGCGGAAGCGGTCGTGGTTGCCGTAGACCGTGGTGTTGAACTGGTCGAAGCTGCGCAGCGTGGTCAGGCGGATGACGTCGGGGCCGTGCGCCGTCATGTCGTCGTCCTCGTCCAGCGACGGCGGGCAGATGAAGTTGGCCTTGCCGTTCGGGGTCTTCCATTCGCGCTGGCACGCGCCGAGCGGGCGATGGAAGCCGCCGGGCTGCCACATGCGTTCCTCGAAATCGTGGAAGATTTCGGGATAGGTCTGCTCGATGGCCTGGCGCACCTTCGAGTAGTCGGCCACCCACTGGTCCCACGGCACCCTCGGGTTCGGCTCCAGCGTGGCCTTGGCGATGCCGGCGACGATCGCCGGCTCCGAGCGCAGCTTGGCACTTGCCGGTTCGGCGACGCCGCGCGAGCCGTGCATGCAGCCGGTGGAATCTTCCATCGACACCGCCTGTTCGCCGCCGATCTGGCGGTCGATCTCGATGCGGCCCAGGCAGGGCAGCAGGTAGGCCACCTCGCCGTGGACGACATGGCTGCGGTTCAACTTCGTCGCGATCTGCACGGTCAGCCGGGTGCGCCGCCAGCCCTGCTCGATGCGCGGGCCGTCCGGCACGGCTCGCAGCAGGTTGCCGCCGAGGCTGACGATCGCCTTGACCGTGCCCGCCATCAGGCCCTGGCAGGTCTCCACCGTGGTGCGGCCCTTTTCCTTGGGCACCTCGATGCCGAACAAGGCCTTGAGCTTGTCCGCGGGCACCTTCTCCGGCTTCTCGGTGATGCCCACCGTGCGCTGCCCCTGCACGTTGGAATGCCCGCGCACCGGCAGGATGCCCGTGCCGGGCACGCCGATGTGGCCGCCCAGCAGCAGCAGGTTGGCCACCATCTGCACGTTGGCCACGCCGGTCTTGTGCTGCGTCAGGCCCATGCCGTAGACGCCGATCACGCGCTTGGCGCGGCCGATCACCGCCGCTGCCGATTCGAGCGCGGCACGGGTCAGGCCGCTGGCCTCCTCGATCGCCGGCCACCCGACCTGGCGCAGGTGCAGGCAGAACGCCTCGAAGCCGTGGGTGTGTTCCTCGATGAACGCGTGATCCAGCACCGCCGGGCCGCCTGCCTCGCGCGCCTGGTCGTCGAGCGCGACGAGCGCCTTGCACAGCCCGGTCAGCGCGCCGAGGTCGCCGCCCGGCTTGAGCTGGTGGTACTGCGTGTTCATGTGCGTTTCGGCCGGCGTCAGCATCTGCACCGGCGACTGCGGATTGGCGAAGCGCACCAGCCCCGGCTCCTTGAGCGGGTTGAACACCAGGATCGGAACGCCGCGCTCGCGGCATTCCTGCAAGTCGTGCAGCATGCGCGGCGCGTTGGTGCCGATGTTGTGGCCCATGATGAAGATGCAGTCGCAGTGCTTGAAGTCCTCGATCTGCACGGTGCCCACCGGCACGCCGATGCTCTTGGGCAGGCCCGACGACGTGCTCTCGTGGCACATGTTGGAGCTGTCGGGCAGGTTGTTGTTGCCGTACATGCGCGCCATCAGCGCATACATGAAGGAGGTTTCCAGCGACGCGCGGCCCGAGGTGTAGAACACGGTCTCCTTGGGCTCGAGCTCGCGCAGCCGCCGGCCGATGTCCTCGAAGGCCTCGTGCCAGGAGACCTCGACGTACTTGTCGGTGGCGGCGTCCCAGCGCATCGGCGCGGTCAGCCGGCCGGTGGACTCCAGCGCCAGGTCGCTCCAGCCCTCGAGCTCGGTCAGCGTGTGCTCGGCGAAGAATTCGGGCGTGCAGCGCTCGGTGGTCAACTCCCACGCGGTGGCCTTGGCGCCGTGCTCGCAGAACTCGGCGGCATGGTGGTCGGCCGGCTTGGCCCAGGAACAGCTGACGCAGGCAAACCCGTCGGGCTTGTTCTGCTTGAGCAGGATGCGCGAGCCCTCGAGTCGGATGTGCGCCTCGCCGAGCGCGTGCGCCACCTCCTTGATCGACGTCCAGCCGCCTGCGGCGTGGTTGAAGGGCTCGATGCGGACGTCTTCGTCTTGGACCATGGCGCGAATCCCGGTTTGCGGCAACACAACTGGGCGGCAAGACGCGTGCCCCGAGCTTGTGCATTCAGCGCGCTGCAAGACGGCCGCGGTCGTGCGACAGTCGGGACCACGCGCGCATGCCGGATGCGCGCCACCTTTCCGCCGGGAGCCGCCCTTGGAAGACCAGCCCACCTCCGCTGCCCCTGCGCCGGGTCAGCAACCCGACCCCAATCGCGCGTACCAGATGTTTCCGAAGCTGACGGGCGCCGATGTCGAGCGCGTGCGCCGCTTCGGCCAGGTGCACCGCGAGGCAGAGGGTGCCTACCTGATCCGGGCGGGCCAGAAGTCGCGCGGCCTGTTCCTGCTGGTCAGGGGCCGGGTGACCGTGACTCAGCGCGACGGCCTGGGCCGCGTCGTCCCGTACCACGACTATGAGCCGGGCGAATTCCTGGCGGAAGCCGGCACCCTGTTCGGCGGCTCGGCGCTGGTCGACGCGCAGTGCCTGGGCGAGGTCGAGGGCATCCTCGTGCCGCCCGACCAGCTGCGCGCGCTGATCATCGCCGAGGCCGACCTGGGCGAACGCATCATGCGGGCGCTGATCCTGCGCCGGGTCTCGCTCATCCAGGCCGGCGCGACCGGCGCCACGATCATCGGCCCCGCCGATTCCGCGTCCGTGCTGCGCCTGCGCACCTTCCTGCAGCGCAACGGCCAACCGCACCACGTGGTCAATGCCGCGGAGGATTCGGTGGCCGCGCAGCTGCTGGTGCAGTACGGCGCCGCCGTGGCCGAGGCCGTGGCCGTCACGCCCGGCGGCACCGTGCTGATCGACCCGAGCGAGACGGAGCTGGCCACCGCGCTGGGCATGATCGACGACCGCGTCTGCGAGCGCGTCTTCGACGTGCTGGTGGTGGGCGCGGGGCCGGCCGGCTTGTCGACCGCGGTGTATGCGGCATCCGAAGGGCTGCACGTGGCGGTGCTGGACTGCCGCTCGTTCGGCGGCCAGGCCGGCGCCAGCGCGCGCATCGAGAACTACCTGGGCTTTCCGACCGGCATCACCGGCCAGGCGCTGGCCGGCCGTGCCTACGTCCAGGCGCAGAAGTTCGGCGCCAAGATGATCATCCCGGCCGAGGCCGTCAAGCTCGACTGCTCGCAGGCCGAGAGCCACGGGATCTTCGCCGTGCACCTGGCCGATGGGCGGCGGCTGCGCAGCCGCAGCCTGGTGTGCGCGAGCGGCGCGCGCTACCGCCGGCCGGCGCTGGGCCGCATCGAGGAGTTCGAGGGCCACGGCGTCTGGTACTGGGCCTCCGGACTCGAGGCCAAGATGTGCGCGGGCAGCGAGGTGGTGCTGGTGGGCGGCGGCAACTCGGCGGGCCAGGCCGCGGTGTTCCTGTCGGCGCACGCGAAGAAGGTGCACATGCTGATCCGCGGCAGCGGGCTGGCGGCCAGCATGTCGCGCTACCTGATCGACCGCATCCAGGCGGCATCCAACATCCAGCTGTGGACCCACACCGAGCTGGTGGAACTCGAGGGCCAGCTGCCGGCCGGGCTGAGCCGCGTGAAGTGGCGCGAGGGCGGCAACGACGGCCAGGTGCACGAACGCGAGCTGCGCAACGTGTTCCTGTTCGTCGGCGCCGATCCGGAGACGCGCTGGCTCGAAGGCTGCGGCATCGCAGTCGACAAGACCGGCTTCGTGCTGACCGGCACCGATGCCGTGCTGGGCCGCGACGGCAAGGTGATGCCGGGCCGCGTGCCCAACCCGTTCGAGACCAGCGTGCGCGGCGCGTTCGCGGTCGGCGACGTGCGCGCCGGCTCGGTCAAGCGCGTGGGCGGCGCGATTGGCGACGGCGCGGCCGCGGTGGCCCTGATCCACCAGCACCTGGCGTCGCTGGATACCAAGGCGACCGCCTGACACAGATCCGGGATTCGCGCCAAGACCCCATGCGTGAAAGCGTCGCGCGGCCTGACCATACTGGGCCGCGCCAACTCTTCCAACGCAACGCACGGGACGACACGATGACGACGCACCCCAAGACCTTCCGCATCGGCGGCGAGCTCCAGATCCACCGCCTGGGCTTCGGCGCGATGCGCGTCACCGGCAAGGGCACCTGGGGCCCGCCGGCCGACCGCGCAGGCGCGCTGGCCACGCTGCGCCGCCTGCCCGAGCTGGGCGTCGATTTCATCGACACCGCCAATTCCTACGGCCCCGAAGTCTCCGAAGAGCTGATCCGCGAGGCGCTGCATCCGTACACCGGGATCACCGTCGCCACCAAGGGCGGCCTCGAGCGCAGCGGCCCGGACGTCTGGACGCAGAACGGCAACCCCAGCCACCTGCTCAGCGAGGCGCACGCGAGCCGCGAGCGCCTGGGGGTCGAGCAGATCGCGTTGTGGCAACTGCATCGCATCGACTCGAAGGTGCCGCGCGACGAGCAGTTCGACGCGGTCCGGCTGCTGCTCGACGACGGCGTGATCCGCCATGCCGGCCTGAGCGAGGTGTCGGTCGAGCAGATCCAGGCGGCGTCCGAGGTCTTCCCGGTGGCCACCGTGCAGAACCGCTACAACTTCGCCGATCGCGGCAGCGAGGACGTGCTCGAGTACTGCGAGGCCCATGGCATCGGCTTCATCCCCTGGTACCCGCTGGCGGCCGGCGACCTGGCGCGCGAGGGCTCCGCCCTCGACGCGATCGCCAAGGCCCACGGCGCCACGCCCAGCCAGGTCGCCGTCGCCTGGCTGCTTCAGCGCAGTCCCGTGATCATTCCGATTCCGGGCACGTCCCAGGTGGCGCACCTGGAGGAGAACATGAAGGCCGCCGACATCGAGCTCACGCAGGCAGAGTTCGACCAGCTCGATCGGATCGGCCTGAAGCGCGGCTGATCCCTAGCCGCGCGGGCTGAACGTGCGCGGAAAGAACACCGGCACCGCGCGATCCTTCAAGCGATAGCCCATGGGTGGCCGGTTCGAATCGCCCTCGACCACGCCGACCTCGGCCAGGAAGCCGGCGGCGAGCATGCGGGTGCGAAAGCCGCTCTTGTCGACGGGCCGGCCCAGCACGATCTCGTAGGCGCGCTGCAACTGCGGCAGCGTGAACGGCTCGGGCAGCAGGTAGGCCGGCAGCGAGGTGTATTCGACCTTGCTGCGCAGCCGCTCGACGCCCGCGCGCAGGATGGCGGCGTGGTCGAACGCGAGCTTCTTGCGGGTGAGCAGCGGCTCGTCCACGGTGAACCAGGCGACGTCGGCCGCGTTCGCGCCCCTGGTCAGCGTCACGCCGCCCGCCGGCATCAGCGCGAAGTAAGCATGCGTGGCCGACCAGCCGCGCGGATCGCGCGTGGCGCTGCCCCAGCTGCCGAGCTGTTCGAGGTAGGGGCTGGCGACGCCGGTCTTCTCGTGCAGCTTGCGGCGCGCGCAGGCCTGGAGGTCGGCGTCGCGCTCCACGTCGACGAATCCGCCGGGCAGCCCCCACAGGCCGGGGCAGGGTTCGCCGATGCCCGTGGGCCGCTGCACCAGCAGCACCTTGAGCGCATCGTCGACGACCGTGAAGATCAGCACGTCGACCGTGGTGAACGGGCGGGTGCCATTCATGGGTTCACAGCACCTTGGCCGCGATCGGCATCTGCCGCCCGCTGCCGAAGGCACGCGAGCGCACGCGGATGATGGGCGGCGCCTGGCGGCGCTTGTACTCGTTGCGCGCGATCATGCGGCGCACGCGGGTCACCAGCGCCTCGCCCTCGGGCTGGGCGCGCAGCGTGGCGACGAACTGCGCGGCATGGTCGAACTCGGCCGACGCCAGCCGGCGGCCTTCGATCAGCAGCTTCAGGATTTCGTCGAGCACCGGATAGGGCGGCAGGCTGTCGGTGTCGCGCTGGCCGGGCGCAAGCTCGGCCGAGGGTTCCTTGTCGATGATGGCCAGCGGGATCAGTTCGCGTCCCGCGGCCTCGTTGACGTGGCGCGACAGCGCGAACACCTCCGTCTTGTACAGGTCGCCGATCAGGCCCAGGCCGCCGTTGGTGTCGCCGTACAGCGTGCAATAGCCCACCGAGATCTCCGACTTGTTGCCCGTGGTCAGCAGCAGGTGGCCATTGGCGTTGGAGTATTCCATCAGCGTCGTGCCGCGCACGCGCGCCTGCAGGTTCTCCAGCGGCAGCCCCGCCAGCGGCTGGCCGAACGCGGACTCGTACTGCCTGGTGAAGGCGGCCACGATGTCGGCGATCGGATGGGTGTTCAGGCGCACACCGAGGTTGCGGCACAGCGTGACCGAGTCGTCGACCGAGCCGGCCGACGAATACACCGACGGCATGGTCACCGCGACGACGTTGTCGGCGCCGAGCGCGTCCACTGCCAAGGCCAGCGTCAACGCGCTGTCGATGCCGCCCGAGGAGCCGATCACGGCCTTGGAGAAGCCGCAGCGGCGTGCGTAGTCGCGCAGGCCCAGCACGATCTGCGCGCGGTAGAACGCCATCGTGGACAGGCCGCCGGCGGCGACCGGCGCCAGCGGCGCGCCGGTGCCCGAGGCGAAGCGGCCGTCGGCGAAGCTGAGGGTCGTGACGTCCTCGACGAAGCGCTGCGCCTCGTAGCAGACCGCGCCGGCCGCATCGAGCGCGAACGATGCGCCGTCGAACACCACCGTGTCCTGCCCGCCGATCTGGTTGACATAGAGCAGCGGGAAACCGTGGCGCCGGCAGGCCGCGCCGAAGACCTGGTGGCGCATCTCGCGCTTGCCGATGTCGGACGGGCTCGCGTTGATCGAGACGACCAGATCGGGCGCGGCATCGGCCAGGCGGGCGAACGGGTTCACGGCGTAATCGGCGCCTTCGTCGTTCCAGCCGTCCTCGCAGATCATCAGGCCGACCTGGGTCGAGCCGATGCGCAGCACGCGCGCGACGTCCGGACCGGGGGAGAAATGGCGCAGCTCGTCGAAGATGTTGTACGTGGGCAGCAGCTGCTTGGCGTACTGCAGCACCACCTGGCCGGCCTTGAGCACGACCAGCGCGTTCTGAAGGCGCTTGCCGCTGCCCTCGCGCGCCAGCGGCGCGCCGACGATCCAGTGCAGCGTGGGCAAGGCCTTCGAGGCCTCCTGCAGGTCGAGCAGTCCTTGGGCGGCGCGCGCGAGGAAGTCGGGCTCGTCGAGCAGGTCGCCCGGGTAGTAGCCGGTCAACGACAGCTCGGAGAAGACGACCAGGTCGGCCTGCGCGGCGGCGGCGTCGTGGGCGGCGGCGATCATCTTGGCCACGTTGCCGGCGATGTCGCCGACCATGTAGTTCAATTGCGCGACGGTGATCCTGAGCATGGCTGCGATCTTTCAGGCGGCGATGGGCGGCGTGTGGTTGAAGACCTGGCGCAGGTAGGCGAGGAAGGTCTCGTCGCTGCAGAGCGTCTTGCCGGGCGAGTCCGACAGCTTGGCCACCGGCTGCCCGTTGCACTGCGTCAGCTTCATCACGATGTTCAGCGGCACCAGGCCGACGTCGTTCGTCAGGTGGGTGCCGATGCCGAAGCCCAGCTGCGTGCGGTCGGCGAAGTGGCGCCAGATGTGGAAGGCGGTCTCCAGGTCGAGCCCGTCCGAGAATGTCAGGCGCTTGGTGTGCGGGTCGATGCGCAGCTTCGCATAGTGCGCGAGCGCCTTCTCGCCCCAGGCGATCGGATCGCCCGAGTCGTGGCGCAGGCCGTCGAACAGCTTGGCGAAGTACAGGTCGAAGTCGGCCAGGAAGGCGTCCATGCCGACCACGTCGGTCAGCGCGATGCCCAGGTCGCCGCGGTATTCCTGCACCCAGTTCTCGAGCGCCATCTTCTGGAAGTCGCGCAGGCGCACGTCGAAGGCCTGGTACGACTGCAGGTATTCGTGTGCCATGGTGCCGATCGCGACGAGTCCGAACTTGCGTGCCAGGTGCACGTTGGAGGTGCCCTTGAAGAACCGGGGCACCTCGTCCTTCAGGGTGCGCACGACTTCTTCGTGCCATGCACCGGAGAAGCGCCGCCGCACGCCGAAGTCGAAGAACTCGAACGGATGAGCGCGAGGCGGCTCCCACTCGCCGAACGCGCGCAGCGCGGCGATCTTGGCCTGCAGCCGCGTGCGGCCTTCGGACAACGCGGCCGCGTGATCGCTGCGGCGAAAGTAGAGCTCGTTGACGATGGCCAGCACGTAGATCTCGAACGCCATCACGTGCACCTGCGGTCCGTCGGCGACGATCTCCAGCGTCTGCCCGTCGCGCGCGACGGACGCGCGGATGAAGCGGCGCTGGAACTTGAAGATGCGCAGGAAGTCGACGAAGTCGTTCTTGATGTAGCGCAGCGCGCCGAGCCAGCCGAGCTCGTCCTCGGTGAACGACAGCGAGCACAAGTGGTCGAGCTGCTCGTCCACCTCGGGCAGCAGCTCGGCCAGCGGAAAGGAGGCCGCGTTGCGGCACACGAAGCGGTACTCTGCCTGCGCCTGGGGATGGCGATGCAGCATGGTCTGCCACATCGTGAACTTGTAGAGGTCGGTCTCGAGCAGGCTGTGGATGACGGGGGTCATGGGGCCATTCTCGGTGTTCGCGTGCTCAGGCGGCGCGCAGCACGGTCAAGGCCTCGATCGAGGTCATGGTTCGCGCGCCCCGGGCACGCATCTCGTCGAGAAAGGCCGCGTGCTGCGCCTCGAAGCCCGTGACCGGACTCATGCAGTCGGTCAGCAGCACGATGCGCTCGGGCCGGGCGCCGGGCAGCGCGGCGACGATGTGCTCGGTGGTGGCGCGCACGCAGTGGCTGCTGGCCTCGCCGGCGATCAGCAGCAGGCCGGCGCGATCGAGTTGCGCCAGCAGCGCCGTGTTGACCTGCGTGTGCTCGTCGTCTGCGTCAGGCACCTCGGCCTGGATCGCGCTGTAGTGCTCCGTCCAGGGATTCTCGCCCTTGGCGACCTTGCGCACGCCGCGCAGCCGGGCCTGTTCCCACTGGTTGTAGGCGGCGCGCACCGCGGCGTGCACGCCGTGGCCCCAGCTGCCGATCTCGCAGTGCACCGGCCACACCATCAGCGTGTAGCGGCCGCGCGTCTCCAGTTCGTCGAGGTAGGCGAGCGCGCGCGGCAGGGCGGCCGGGTCGCGCGGCTGGAACTCGCCGGCGCGTACCTGGGCGGCGGTGATCGTCGTGAACGCCGAAACATCCGCGCCGTCCCGCAGGCACCAGAACGTCGGATGGGCGATGTCGACGCGGTGGTGCGAGTCGAGCGTGACGGTGATCTCGTCCAGGGCATCGCCTGCGGCGCGGATCAGCTCGGCCGTGCGCAGCATGTCCTGGTGCGCGCCAGCCACCGGCAGCGCGGGGGCGATGGCCGCGCCGCTGAGCGGATCGACCGGGCACCAGCTGGCGGGGAGGTCGCAGAAGTCGTTCTGCGGGTCGATGATCAGGAGCTGCGCGCTTGGCTTCACGAGGTCTTTCCTTGCGTCGATGAAGTCACTATACGCCGACAAGTTGTTTAATACAACTAACTGGCGGGTCGCACGGGCCCGGCGCCTTCAGGTGCATGCAGGCCAGATCGGTTATCCTATCCTCCCCCACAGGATACAGATTCATGTCGGCCCACCCGTCCCACCCCGAGATCGTCAAGCGCCTGAAGCGCGCCGAAGGCCATCTGCGCAGCATCGTCGCGATGCTGGAGCAGGGGCGCGACTGCCTCGAGATCGCGCAGCAGATGCAGGCGGTCGAGAGCGCCGTGGCCAACGCCAAGAAGACGCTGGTGCACGACCACATCGACCACTGCCTGGAACACGCCGTCGAGGGCGTGGGCGCGCGCGATGCGATCAGCCAGTTCAAGGCCATCACGAAATATCTATGACCGACTTCCACACCTTGCTGGCCGGCGGCAATGCCTGGCTGTTCATTCCCAGCGCGATCGTGCTGGGCGCGCTGCACGGGCTGGAGCCCGGGCATTCCAAGACGATGATGGCGGCGTTCATCGTCGCCGTGCGCGGCACCGTCACCCAGGCGGTGCTGCTGGCGCTGGCGGCCACGCTGTCGCACACGGCCATCGTCTGGCTGATCGCGCTCGGGGGCATGTATTTCGGCCAGCGCTGGACTGCCGAGGCGAGCGAGCCGTGGATGCAGCTGATCTCGGCGGTGCTGATCGTCGGCGTCGCGCTGTGGATGCTGTGGCGAACCTCGCGCGACAAGGCGGCCTGCTTCCATGACCACGGCAGCGACGCGCCCGGTCACGACCACGGGCATCACGCGCACGAGCCGCACTCGCACGGCCCCACCTGCGATCACGGCCACGATCACGCCGCGACCGCGCTCGCCGGCGCCGCCGGCCAGGACGCCCATGCCCGCGCGCATGCCGGGCAGATCCAGAGCCGCTTCGCGGGCCGCGAGATCACCACCGGCCAGATCGTCATGTTCGGCCTGACCGGCGGACTGATCCCGTGCCCGGCCTCGATCACCGTGCTGCTGCTGTGCCTGCAACTCAAGCGGATCGCCCTTGGTGCGACGCTGGTGCTGGGCTTCAGCATCGGCCTGGCGCTGACGATGGTGGCCTCGGGCGTGATCGCCGCGCTGGGCGTCAAGCACCTGGCCCGGCATGTCGGCGGCGGCCGCCTTGGCGAGTTCGCGGCGAAGGCGCCGTATCTGTCGGGCGGGCTGATCCTGCTGGTCGGCCTCTACATGGGCTGGCAGGGCTTGCACGCCTTGATCTGATCGAGGCGGACCTCGAACGCAGAAGCAGCGGGGCTTCTAGGCGAGCGGCGGAATGCCGCGCCGGCCCAGGCGAGTCGCGGCGCGCGATTCGCGCAGGCCGGCCTCGGCGGCCGCCAGCATCGTCTCGGCGCGCGCGGTGTGTTGCGACGCGAACGAGATGCCGATGGCGACTTCGGGGCACAGCGGCAGGTTGGCACTTTGCAGCGCCTCGTCGTACGCGTGCACCAGCCGCGCCGCGGCGGTGAGCACGGCACCGCCGTCCATCAGGCCCTGCGCGACCACCATGAATTCGCGCGCATCGCCGATCAGCAAGCGGTGCCACGGCGGCGACGCCGCGCGCAGCCGTCGATCCACCTCGGCCAGCACCGAGTCATCCAGCCGCGGGTCGCAGCAATCCAGCAGGAACAGCGCGGTACCGCGCGCGCCGCCGTCCGGGTGCGCGAGCACCGAGGCGAGCAGGCTCAGGCACGCGGCGCGGCCGCCATTGCCCGGCGGCTGCGAGGGCTCCGCGTCCACCCGGCGGGCGCAGTTCATCGGCGTACGGACGCGGTGCGCCGCCGAGGGGCGTGGATCTGGGCAAGGCAATTCGACATGGGCCCTTGTAGTGCTTGGCGCGAACGGATCGCGGACGACTGCACTCTAGGTAAGGGCCGCCTGGACGGCCAGCAGCAGATCTGCATCCCGTCGGCTGCAGCAGACGCCCCTCGGGACGCCGGGGTCAATCGTCAAGGCAGGCGAGGCCCGGCGGCGAGCGCAGCTTGGCGAGCGCCGCCGCCTCGTCGCCGCGCGGCCCTTTGAGCAAGGCGGCCGGCGCGGCGCTGCCGGCCAGGCGGCCGATCACGGCCACGCCGCGCTCCATCTCGGCACTCCAGGGGTGGCCGAAGTTCAGCCGCATGTCGCCGCCGTGGCGCCCGTTGGGCGAGAACAGGGCGCCGGGCGCCAGGCTGACGCCTTCGCCGAGGGCGCGCCGCATCAGCTCCAGGGTGTCGATGGAGCCCGGCGGCAACTGCACCCACAGCACGTAGCCGCCATGCGGCCGCGAGGCGGCCGTGCCGGCGGGAAAATGCCGCGCGACGGCACCCAGCAGGCGGTCGCGCTGCTCGCGCAGCGACGCGCGCAGGCGGCGCAGATGCAGCTCGTAGCCGCCGTGCTTGAGGAAATCGGCAATGGCGGCCTGCGCCGGGATGTTGGTGCCGATCGACAGCAGGAACTTGTCCTGGCGCACGACCTCGTGCCAGCGCCCGGCGGCCACCCAGCCGAGCCGATAGCCCGGCGCGAGCGACTTGTTGAACGAACCGCAATGCAGCACGCCGCCCTGGGTGTCCCAAGTCTTGCAAGGCAGCGGTCGCTCGCCCTCGAACCAGAGGTCGCCGTACACGTCGTTCTCGATCAACGGAATACCATGGCGAGCCAGCAGCGCCACCAGCGCGGCCTTGTTGGCGGCCGGCATCGTGGCGCCCGTCGGGTTCTGGAACGTGGGCATCGCCCACACGGCCTTGATGTCCTGCGCCGCGATGGCGCTCTCCAGCGCCGCCAGGTTCATGCCTTCCTGCGAACAGGTGGGAATGCAGACGGCACGCCGGCCGCTGGCCTCGATCATGTGGAGCACGTTGTAGTGGGTCGGCGACTCGATGGCGACGACGTCTCCCGGGCGCGTCGTCGCGACCATGCAAAGCATCAGCGCCTCCGAGGCGCCGTTGGTGATGACGATGTCGTCGACGTCGACTTCGGCGCCCATCTCCAGGTAGCGGCGTGCCAGGTGGCGCCGCAGTTCGGCGTTGCCAGGCGGCAGGTCGTCGACGATGCGCCAGGGGTCGAGCCGCCGCGCGGCGGCGCCGAGCAGCTGCGCGAGCTTGGGCAACGGGAACAGCGTCGGACTTGCAAAGGCGCTGCCCAGCGGCACGTTCGAGCGCTGCTTGATGCTGTTGAGGACGGAATAGAGCAGGTTCGAGGGCGTGACCTGCATCGGCTCGGGCAGCAGCGTCGGCAACGTCGGCTCGGGCAGCGGCGCGCGCGCCGTGGCATTGACGTAGTAGCCGGAGCGCGGGCGTGCGGACACCAGTCCGCGATCCTCCAGCAGGTAATACGCCTGCATCACCGTGCCCTGGCTGATGCCGCGGGCCGTGCACAGCGCGCGCACCGACGGCAGGCGCTCGCCGGCGCGCAACACGCCCCGCTGGATCTGGCGTTCGATGTCGTCGGCCAGTTCTGCGTAGATCGCCATGGCGCTCTCCCCGAGTTCAGGCGGATCGTCCCCGCGTCCCATCGTAAGGCCGCCTGCGCGACGCGGGTGCACGGGCGAACCCCCATGTGCGGGGGGCAGCCCGCCGGCCGCCTGCTGCACTCGCCGGTCGCACCAACTGCGCCTGTGCAGCGCGCGGCCTGGCTCGCAGACTCGGCTTCGCCCGCGCCCGCCCGACCCTGCCGCGGCACCGGCCCCTCGAACCCACTGGAAAGTCCCGATGTTCCTCAACAACCTCTCGATCGCCCGCCGCCTGGCGCTGGTGCTCGCCGCGCTGCTGGCGCTGTCGCTGGTCACCAGCCTGTTCGCGTTCCTCACCCTGCGCAAGCTCAGCGCCCAGGTGACGACCCTGGTCGCGGACAACTTCGAGGTCGAGCGCGCCGCGAGCGACTGGTTGCGCAATTCGGCCGCCGGCGTCGTGCGTTCGACCGCCATCGCGCGCAGCAGCGACACCAGTCTGGTCGACTACTTCGCCCCGGCGACGGCGCAGGCCACGGCATCGACGAACGCGCGCCAGAAGGTCGTCGAGCAAGCCTCCAACACCCCGGCGGAAAAGGCCTTGTTCGAGCGCGTCAGCGAGGCGCGCAAGGTCTACATCGCCTCGCGCGACGAGATCAATCGCCTCAAGGCCCTGGGTGATGCCGACGGAGCGAACAAGGAGTTCTCCGGACACTTCGAGAAGGTGGCGGCCGAATACCTGGCGGACATCGAGGCCGTCAACGACGAACAGCGCCACCAGGTCGACGCGATCGCGCAGGGCATCGAGACCGAACGCGCCCGCACGTCCGTGCTGCTGGCGGCCAGCGGCGCGGTCTCGCTGCTGGTCGGCGCGCTGCTCGCCTGGCTGCTCTCGCGCAGCATCACGGGGCCGCTGTCGCATGCCGAGACCATGGCGCGCACGATCGCGCGGATGGACCTGACCGACCGCGCGTCCGCGAGCTATGCGAACGACGAGACCGGCCGCCTGCTGAGCTCGATCGACACGATGCGCAGCGCGCTGACCGACACGCTGCTGCAGGTGCGCGCGGCGGTCGACGGCATCTCCACGGCCAGCGCACAGATCGCCACGGGCAACCAGGATCTGAGCGCGCGCACCGAACACACCGCGGGCAACCTCGAGGAGACCGCCGCGTCGATGGAGCAGCTCACGGCGACCGTGCGCCAGAGCGCCGACACCGCCCTGCAGGCCAACCAGCTGGCGGCCTCGGCCGGCGACGCGGCGCGCCGCGGCGGCGAGGTGGTGGCCCAGGTCGTGACGACAATGGACGAGATCAACACCAGCTCGCGCCGCATCGCCGACATCACCGGCGTGATCGACGGCATCGCGTTCCAGACCAACATCCTCGCGCTCAACGCCGCCGTCGAGGCGGCACGGGCCGGCGAGCACGGCCGCGGCTTCGCGGTGGTCGCCACCGAGGTGCGCGGCCTGGCGCAGCGCAGCGCCGAATCGGCTCGCGAGATCAAGGCGCTGATCGGCGCGAGCGTCGACAAGGTCGAGACGGGCGCGCGGCTGGTGCGGCAAGCCGGCCTGACGATGGAGGAGATCGTGCTGGGCGTGCGGCGCGTGGTCGACATGATCGCGGAGATCGCCGCGGCCGCAAACGAGCAGAGCGCGGGCATCGGCCAGGTCAACGTCGCGGTGACGCAGCTCGATCAGATGACCCAGCAGAACGCGGCGCTGGTGGAGGAGTCCGCGGCCGCGGCCGAGAGCCTGCGCGAACAGGCCGAGCGCTTGAGCGGCGTGGTCGGCACGTTCCGCCTGCGCGACGTGAACTTGCCGGCGCACTGACGGGCGCGCGGGCGCCTCGCTTGCTCGAAGTGCGGACCGATGCGTGACGCCGACCGTGGCCACGCCCGGTGGACCGCAGCGTCGCCCCTCGACAAGCGGGCGGCGTGCATTGACTGGAGCCCGCCATGTCCAGACTGTTTTCGCGACCGCGCGAGCCCGACCCGCGGCAGGTCGAAGCGGCCCGTGCCGCGGCCTTGCCGCTGAGCGGCGGCGACGACGAGTTCGATGACCTGCTGCGCCGCATCGGCAACGCCCGCTTCGTGCTGCTGGGCGAGGCCTCGCACGGCACGCACGACTTCTATGAAGCACGTGCCCGCATCACGCTGCGGCTGATCGCCGAGCGCGGCTTCGCGGCCGTCGCGATCGAAGGCGACTGGCCCGATGCCTACCGGGTCAACCGCTACGTGCGCGGCCTCGGCCAGGACGGCGATGCGGCCGCGGCGCTGGAAGGCTTCCAGCGCTTTCCGACGTGGATGTGGCGCAACACGGCCGTCGTCGAGTTCGTCGAGCGCCTGCGCGACTGGAACCATGGCCGGCCGAACGCGGCCCGGACCGGCTTCTACGGCCTGGACCTCTACAGCCTGAACGCCTCGATGTCCGCGGTGCTGGGCTTTCTGGACCGCGAGGCGCCCGAGGTCGCCGCGCGCGCCCGCGAGCGCTACGCCTGCTTCGAACCCTTCGGCGGCGACAGCCAGGCCTACGGCCTGATGACCGGCCTCGGATCGACGCCGTCGTGCGAGGAGGGCGTCATCCGAACCCTGCTGGACCTGCAGCAGCACCGCGCGCGAACGGCCGCGGACCCGGCCGATCCCGAGGCGCAGTTCGACGCCGAGCAGAACGCGGCGCTGGTGCGCGACGCCGAGCGCTATTACCGCACCATGTATCTGAGCGAAGTGTCGTCATGGAACGAGCGCGACACCCACATGGCGCGCACCCTGTGGGCGCTCGACCGCCACCTGTCGCGCCCCGGCAGGCCCGCCAGGATCGTCGTGTGGGCGCACAACTCCCACCTGGGCGACGCGCGCTTCACCGAAATGGGCCAGGCGCGCGGCGAGCTCAACCTGGGCCAGCTGGTGCGCGAGCGCGTGCCCGAGGACTGCTATCTGGTCGGCTTCACCACGCATGACGGCGCCGTCACTGCGGCCAGCGAATGGGATGCGGCGGCCGAGCACAAGCGCGTCAATCCGTCACGCGGCGATTCGATCGAAGGCGTGATGCACGCCACGGGCCACCGGCGTTGCCTGCTGCCGTTGCGCGACAAGCCGAGGCTGTCGGCCCAGTTCGAGCATCCGCTGTTGCAGCGCGCCATCGGCGTCATCTACCGGCCCGACACGGAGCGCCAGAGCCACTACTTCCACACGCAGGTCGCGCGCCAGTTCGATGCCCTGATCCACATCGACCGCACCAGCGCGGTGGTGCCGCTGGTGGCCGACGAGACGTGGACGTCCGGACGGGCGGCCCCGGCGCCCGAAGCCTCCGAGACCTATCCCGAGGGCTTGTGAGGCGCGCCGCTTGCCAAGCCTCGCGCAACCACGTCACAGGAGTCCGAACGATGAAATCCCCCGGCCACCGAGATCATCCCGCACACAAGGTGCTCGAGAAGCCCGTGCCCGGCAAGATGCGCGCGCAACTCGGTGCCGACGTGCTGGCGGAGTCGTCCAATGTGATCGAGGTCGACGAAGACGACAACCCGCCGCGCTACTACTTCCCGCGCGGCGACGTGCGCATGGATCGCATGACCCCGAGCCCGACGCGCACCTACTGTCCGTTCAAGGGCGAGGCAAGCTACTTCTCGATGGAACTCGGCGACGGCCCGCTGCCGGACGCGGCCTGGACGCTGGAGACGCCTTACGACGAGCACGCCGCGCTGAAGAGCCGCATCGCGTTCTACAGCGAGAAGTTCGACGGCCTGCAGTTCAAGACCGAGTAGGGCGTGCCCCGGGGTGCGGCCTCAGAAGTGGACCTGCAGCCCGACGGTCGAGGTCAGGTCGCTGGACGTCCAGGTCGTGCCGCGGGACACCGCGATGTCGAGCTGCGTGTTCGACGACGCCGAGAAGGACGCGCCGGCCGCGACGTGTGCCGTGTTGTTGTCGATCACGTTGTTGATGCCGAGCTTCTCGCCCGACAGCTCGACGAAGCTCTTCCAGCGCGCCGCCTTGGTCTTGTCGACGGTGCTGACTTCGAGGCTGGTGACGTAGTGCTCGAACTCGCGGCCGCCCCCGCGCGTGACGCCGGGGGTAAAGCCGATGGACAGGTCTTCGGGCGTGTCCCACATGGCGGTGATGCGCAGCGAGCGGCGCACGTTGCCGGCGCGCGGAGGCGCCGCACCCGAGACGACGTCGGCATGCGCCTCCCAGGCGAGACCGGAGAGCAGCGGCGCCTGGATGCGATCCTGGGCGGTCCAGCGTGCGCCGAAGGTGACGGCGTTCGGGTCGGCCTGGCGCGGCAGCACGCGCACGAACGGGCTGGGGTCGGGCGCATTGGGCGCGGGCATGCCGTCGGCATGGATCTCGACGACCTGGTGCTTGTCGAACACCAACTTGGTGGGCGGCGCGGCGACGGCGTTGGGATCGATGACCACCGCCGGGATGGCCGGCTTGACGGGCTTGCCCGTCGGCACGATGGTCTTGGGCTTCTTGCCGGGCGCCGCCAGCGCGGCCGTGATCGCCGATCTCACCAGCGTGGGATCGACCACGTCCGGGTTGGGCAGCAGCGTCGCATACGCCGTCTCGTCCAGGGACTGGGTGCTGATCGTGTCGAGCTCGGGCTCGGACACGCTCATCGGCGCCGCCGCGGGTTCGTCCTGCGCGCGCGCAGCCGTGCCTGCGATGCACAGCAGCGCGGCGGCAACGGAGCAGGCAAGTGACGGCAGCGACTTCATCGGGGCAGGCATGGCGCAGTGCAGCATAGAACAGGATGCGGCGAGCGGACAAGTCCTGAATTGTCACGAGGGGCAGGACGTCGGGATCGCGGCAACAAGCGGCGTTGATGCGCCCTAATCGAGCTTGCGCGACACGACAAGTTCCCTGCCTTGACCGCCTGGCCGCGCCGGGAAGGCGAGCTCAGAAGGTCGACGACACGCCGAGCCCGGCCTGGAACGGCGGCGCCGTGTCGCTCAGCCCGCGCGTGAGCGCGAAATCGATCTGCGTGGTGGGCGTGGCGACGAAGGTGATGCCGGCGTCCACGCTGGTGCTCACGCCGGCGACCTGCAGCGTCGTCGCGCGGTCGCGGGCCATGTCGACGAAAGTGCGCCATTGCGGCGACCACGTCTTGCCGAGCGTCACCGCGAAGGTGCCCGTGGCCTGGCGGCGGCCCTGCGCCGAATAGTCGACCACCATGCCGGGCATCACGCCCAGCGAGAAGTCGTTGGGCAGCGCCCATTCGCCGCTCAGGCTCATCATCGGGCGCAGCGCCCCGGCGCGCGCATCGGCGCTTTGCAGGTCGGGCATCCAGGCGGCCGAGGGCACGTGCGAGCCGAGGTCTGCGTGCAGCACGCGCCAGCGCGCGCCCAGGGAGAGGTCCAGCGCGTCGTCGGAAGGCGCGGAGTCGCCGCCGTCGTTGCTGACGCCACGCGACACGATCACGCCGCTGCGCGGCACGTACGGCGTGCCCAGGCTCAGGCGCCAGGTGGAGGTCATGACCCGCGAGACGACTTCGCGCTGGGCCGCGACCGTGTGGTCGATCAGCTTGCGCGCGACCGTGGTGAAGCTGGAGGGCGCCGCGACCGGAGAGGTGGGCGCCATCTGGTCGTCGGCGGCCGCGGACGCCGCCGAGGAGGCCACGAGCGCCGCCGCGGCCAATGCGGCGGACGGCAATGTCGTGCGAAGCGTGGCGGGCAGGCGGAAAGTGCGCATGGGACGGGGACGAGAACGGCTGGCGGACGCCACGCGCGCGACGGTGAAACCAGCGCTCGCAAACGTCCTGAAAAGGATGGAGCCGATCTTGCTGGACCCTCGCAAATCGCGTCAACGCATCAGCCGGCCGATTCCGGCCCTGTTCGCCCTGTTACGTTACGCGGCGTATCGAGCGCGGGCGTCGAACGCTCGACCGCCGGGCTGGACAGGCGCCAGCGGAGCTGGCGCCGAGCGTCACGAAAGGAAACCGAAAGGCGTGCCCGGGCCTTGGGGTGCGAAATAGTTCACGAAATCTGGGGGAGTGGCCGCTCGGCGACCGTGGGCGTGCGCGCTTGCGGGGCGTCCGCCGCGGCCGCTGCACTTTGTTGCCTTGGCCTCAGAAGCGCGAGGACACGCTCAGCCCGCCGCGCGGCTGCTGCGACGCGCTGCCGCTGAGGCTGCGCGAGACCACCACGTCCACCTGCAGCGTCCTCGACGCCACGAAGGCCACGCCAGTGTCGACGTCGAGCAGCGACGCGTCGACCTGCGAACGCGAAAACGCCTGTCCGGCCAGCTCGACGAAGCTCTGCAAGCGCGGCGTCCATGACTTGCCGAGCGTCACGGCCAGCACCCCTGCCGCGTAATGCCGGCCGGCGTCGCCGCGGTCGCGATACAGGCCCTGCATCACGCCCAGCGTCAGCTGCTGCGGCAGCTGCCAGCGCGCGGTCGCGCGCAACGAGGGCCGCACGTGCCGATCGCGAAAGGCCGGCGACCCCGTCGTCGTCTCGACATCGGCCAGCCACGCGACGCCCGGCAGCCAGCCGGCGTCGCCGCCGCGCACCCGCCATTGGGCGCCCAGCGACACGTCGCTGAACCCCTGCAGGCGGTGCACGCGGTCCTCGGCCGATTCGAGCGGCGGCTCGATGGCCGGGCCCGCCGCGGCGGCGCGCAACTCCAGGGTCTGGCGCGTGTCGACGGGCAGGACGATGCGTGCGACGTGAAAGGCGAAAGGGGCGGTGGCGCGCGAAGCCGTGTTGTCGTGCAACGCTGGCGGCCAGGCAGACGCCGCATCGACGCGCCACTGGTCCAGGCCGATGACGGCCGCCGATTCCAGGAAGTTGATGCGGCCCGGGACCGCTTCGGCGGGAGCGGCCGCGACGCAGGTGGCGGCCAGCAGCAGGGCCGCGGCGAAGGCGTGAGAAGGGTTGAGGCGAGGGCGCATGGCAGGCATCGGCGCGGAGACCAGGGTGTGCGGATATTCCGGCCTGGGCGTCGCCACGAAGCCCGCATCAACCGCGGCTTCGCCCGGCAGTTCGGGCGAACGCGGCGGCCGATGGCGGGCGGCAACCCATGCACGAAACCCGTGCGCCGGCAAATCCCTCGAATGCAGGACCTGCCGATCGGCCGGACGGCTGGCGCGCCGCGCCAGCGCCCCGCTGCACCGCCTTGTCGCGTTGGCCGAGGGTTGCGTGCTCCGAGCCCGGAAAAGCGCGACCCGGTCGTGAGACATGCCCTGTGTTTGTGGCTTTCACCCCAATGCCGCGAACCCCCGCCGCCTTAAAATGCGACATCGGGTGCCAGGCCCGGCAGCGCGGGCCCCGAGCTCGCAGAGCAGCAATGACCAAGACCTACGTTGTTTCCGGATGCGGCATGAAGTTCGATGCCGCACTGTGGCCCGTCCCGCCCGCCGTCGAGATCCATTTCTATTTCCAGTGCATGCGCGAGCCGCAGTTCTACAAGACGCGCACGATCCTGGACAAGCTGATGCTCGAGGTGGGCATGTTCCCCGACCGCGTGGCCACCGCCGGCGAGATGATCCCGAGCCATTTCTGCTGGGCGCATCCCGAGGAGCAGCCGACGTCGGGCGTCTTCCGCCGCCAGACCGGACAACTCGCGATGGACCTCGCGGGCAGCGATGCGCTGCACCCGGTGGCGCTGAGCCACGTCGTCAAGACGCTGACCGCCGACCGCGCGCGCAGCACCACGGTGATCCACTGGATCGTCAAGGAAGAAGAGGCGGCCGCCGATCCGTCCAGCCTCGACTGCCTGTACCCCCCGCGCCTGCGCAGCGGCGGCGCGGACGATGGCGACGAGTCGCATCACGTGCCGCTGTCGGAAGCACTGCCGGCGCTCGAACCCGAGACGTTGGCGCGCGCGGGCTTCGGTCCGATGCAGGAATGGCCTGGCGTCAAACGTCGTGCGAATACACGATGAAGCCGTGGTGCCGCGCGACCTTGTCGTAGAGCAGGCGCCCCGGCGCGTTGGTGTCGCGCGTCTGCCAGTACACGCGTGACGCGCCCGCGTCGCGCGCCCGCGCGTAGACGCCCTCGATCAGCGCCCGCCCCACGCCCTGCCCACGCACGTGCGGCGCGGTGAACAGATCCTGCAGGTAGCACACCGGCTCGATCCGGCTCGTGCTGCGATGGAACAGGTAGTGCGCCAGGCCCACGACCTCGTCCGCCTGTTGCGCGACCAGCGCGAACACCGGCTCGGCCGGATCGAAGAATCGTTCCCAGGTGGCCTGCGTGACCGGCGGCGCGAGCGCCGTCGGACCCGAGCGTTCGTAGAACGCGTTGTAGCCGGCCCAGAGGACTTCCCAGGCGCCGCGATCGGCCTGCTCGATCGGCCGGATGGTGAGTGGCATGTTCATGCGCCCATTCTGACCGCGGGCGCGTGCGCAAGCCGGCTTCAGACGGCGATCGCCTTGTCCACCAGCGCCTGTGCTTCGTCCAGCAGCCGCTTCAGGTGCGCCTCGCCCTCGAAGCTTTCCGCATAGATCTTGTAGATCTCCTCGGTGCCCGACGGCCGCGCCGCGAACCAGCCGCTCCTGGAGCTGACACGGATGCCGCCGATCGGCGCGCCGTTGCCGGGCGCCTTGGCCGTGATCTCGGTGATGGGCTCGCCGGCGATCTCCTTGCTGTCGATCGCCTCCGGGCTGAGCGCGGCCAGGCGCTTCTTCTGCTGGACGTCGGCCGGCGCCTCGACGCGATCGGACACCGGCTTGCCCAGTTCCCGCGTCATCTTGTCGTACAGCGCGCCCGGGTCGCTGCCCGTCTTGGCGGTGATCTCCGCGGCCAGCAGCGCCAGCGTGAGACCGTCCTTGTCGGTGGTCCACGCGCTGCCGTCGCGGCGCAGGAACGCGGCGCCGGCGCTCTCCTCGCCGCCGAAGCCCAGGCTGCCGTCGGCCAGGCCCGCCGCGAACCACTTGAAGCCGACCGGCACCTCGATCATCCGCCGCTGCAGCCGCTGGGCGACCAGGTCGATCATGCGCGAGGACACCACCGTCTTGCCGATCGCCGCCTGCGCGTTCCACTGCGGGCGATGGCGAAACAGGTAGTCGATGCACACCGCCAGATAGGCGTTGGGCTGCATCAGCCCGGCGTTGCGCGTGACGATGCCGTGGCGGTCGTGATCGGTGTCGCAGGCGAAGGCCACGTCGAACCGACTGCGCAGTTCGACCAGCCGCGCCATGGCGTACGGCGACGACGGGTCCATGCGGATCTTGCCGTCCCAGTCCATCGTCATGAACCCGAAGGTCGGGTCGACCACGTCGCTGACGACGGTCAGGTCCAGCCCGTACTGCTCCGCGATGCGTCCCCAGTAGTGCACGCCGGCGCCGCCCAGTGGGTCGACGCCCAGATGGGTCTTCGAGTCACGGATGGCGGCCATGTCGACCACGTTGCCCAGGTCGGCGACATACCAGCCCAGGTAGTCGCGGCGGTGCGTCGTCGGCGCCGCCAGCGCCTTGGCGTAGGGCATGCGCTTGACGCCCGCCAGGCCCTTCTCGAGGTACGCGTTGGCCGCGTCCTGCACGCCTTTCGTGATGTCCTCGGCGGCCGGTCCGCCGTTGGTCGGGTTGTACTTGAAGCCGCCGTTGTCGGGCGGGTTGTGCGACGGCGTCACGACGATGCCATCGGCCAGGCGCGAGGTGCGCTCGCGGTTGTGCGTGATGATGGCGTGCGACACCGCCGGCGTGGGCGTGTACTCGTCGTTCATCGCCAGCATCGTGTCCACGCCATTGGCCGCCAGCACCTCGAGCGCGCTGCGCAGCGCGGGCTCTGACAGCGCGTGGGTGTCGATGCCGATGAACAGCGGTCCGTCGATGCCCTTGCCGGCGCGGTAGTCGCAGATCGCCTGCGTGATGGCCAGCACGTGGCGCTCGTTGAAAGAGCAGTCGAACGCGTTGCCGCGGTGGCCGGAAGTACCGAAGGCCACGCGCTGCGAGGGCTCGGCGGGGTCCGGCAGGTTCGTATAGTACGCGCTGACCAGGCGCGGGATGTCGACCAGCGAGGAACGCGGCGCGGGCGTGCCGGCGAGGGGGGAGATGTTCTGGGCCATGGAAGGAGTCGTCAGCGGTTGCGGCGTTGTCGATAGCGCCGGATCAGCGCGTTGGTGGAACTGTCGTGCGACAGCTCGGGTTCCTGCGGGCACTGCAGTTCGGGAATCACTTTCGAGGCGAGCTGCTTGCCGAGCTCCACGCCCCACTGGTCGAAGGAATCGATGTTCCAGATCACGCCCTGCGTGAACACGCTGTGCTCGTAAAGCGCGACCAGCTTGCCGAGCGACTCGGGCGTCAGCGCATCGGCCAGGATCGTGTTGCTGGGCCGGTTGCCCTCGAACACGCGGTGCGCGACCAGCTCGGGCGCGGTGCCTTCGTCCTCGACCTGCCGGGCCGTCTTACCGAACGCCAGCGCCTCGGCCTGCGCGATCAGGTTGGCCATCAGCAGGTCGTGCTGGTTGCCGATGGGCGCCAGGGCGGTGGCAAAGCCGATGAAGTCGCACGGCACGATGCGCGTGCCCTGGTGGATCAGCTGGTAGAACGAATGCTGGCCGTTGGTGCCGGGCTCGCCCCAGACGATGGGCGAGGTGTCCACGTGCACGCGCTCGCCGTCCAGCGTCACGTGCTTGCCGTTGCTCTCCATGGTCAGCTGCTGCAGGTAGGCCGGAAAGCGCTTCAGGTATTGCTCGTAGGGCAGCACCGCCTGCGTCGAGAAGCCCAGGAAATCGTTGTTCCACAGCGCGATCAGGCCCAGCAGCACAGGCAGGTTCTGCGCCAGCGGCGCCGTGCGGAAGTGCTCGTCCATCGCGTGGAAGCCGGCCAGCATCGCGCGGAAATTGTCCGGGCCGATCGCGATCATCGTCGACAGGCCGATGGACGAATCCATCGAGTAGCGGCCGCCGACCCAGTCCTCGAAGCCGAACATGTTGGCCGGGGCGATGCCGAACTTGCTGACGGCCTCGGCATTCGTCGACACCGCCACGAAGTGGCGCGCCACCGCGGCCTCGTTGCCCAACTGGGCCACCAACGCATCGCGGGCGGCCTGCGCGTTGGTCATGGTCTCCAGGGTGGTGAAGGTCTTGGATGCCACGATGAACAGCGTCTCGGCCGGATCGAGCCCGCGCGTGGCTTCGGTCAGGTCGGTGGAGTCGACATTGGAGACGAAGCGGCAGTCGATGTCGCGCCGGCTGTAGTGGCGCAGCGCCTCGTAGGCCATCACCGGCCCGAGGTCGGAGCCGCCGATGCCGATGTTGATCACGTGACGGATACGCCGCCCGGTATAACCGCGCCAGGTGCCGTCGCGCACCTGGTCGGCGAACGCGGCCATGCGGTCCAGCACGGCGTGCACCGCGGGCACGACATCGACGCCGTCCAGCATGATCTGCTGGCCGCGCTTGGCGCGCAGCACGACGTGCAGCACGGCGCGATTCTCGGTGGTGTTGATGCGTTCGCCGTGGAACATCGCGGCGATCCGGTCGGGCAGGCCGCAGTCCTGCGCGAGCTCCACGAGCAGGCGCATCGTCTTGTCGGTGATGCGGTTCTTCGAGTAGTCCAGGTAAAGGCCGACGGCCTCCAGCGTGAGGCGCTCGCCCCGCGTCTTGTCCTCCTCGAACAGCTCGCGCAGGTGGCGTTTCTCGATGCGTTTGCAATGGGCCTGCAGCGCCTTCCAGCTGGCGCGGTGGGTGAGCGCGCGGCTCATCACGCGGCCTTCTGGCGCTCGCCGCCGCAGGCCTGTTCGGGCACCGGCGCCTGCCAGCCGCCGTCGCCGGCGATCAGCGCGTCAGCAGCGGCCGGCCCCCACGTGCCGGGCGGGTATGGCAGGGCCTTGGGATGGTCGACAAGGATGGCGTCCACGGCCGTCCATGCGGCCTCGACGGCCTCGAGACTGGTGAACAGCGAGGGGTCACCGGCCATCGCGTCGCTCAGCAGGCGGTCGTACGGCGCCTCCTCGCCGGCCAGGCTCTCGCAGGCGTAGAGCTCGCGCTGCTGGCCGACGAAGCGCTTGCCGACATCCTTGACGCGCGCAGCCAGTGCGATGGACGAGGTCGGCTGCAGGCGAAAGCGCAGGTAGTTGGGCCGGCCGCCGGCGTCTTCGAACAGTGCCTGGGCGGGCGGCTTGAACTGGATCTGCACCTCGACCGCCGTATTGGGCAGCTTCTTGCCTGCGCGCAGGTAGAACGGCACGCCCTGCCAGCGCGGCGTGTCGACGTACAGGCGCAGCGCGACGAAGGTCTCGACGTCGGAATCGGGCGCGACGTCCTTTTCCTGGCGATAGCCTTCGTACTGCCCGCGTACCAGGTCCTCGGGCTCGAGCGGGCGCATCGCCTTGAAGACGTCGGCCTTGGCGGCCTGAAGGTCGGCGAAGCCGCGCGACTTGGGCGGCTCCATCGCCAGCAGCGCGACGATCTGGAACAGGTGGTTCTCGACGACGTCGCGCAGCGCGCCGGCCGTCTCGTAGAACGCGCCGCGCTCGCCCACGCCGAAGTCCTCGGACATCGTCATCTGCACGCTGGTGACGTGATCGCGGCACCACAGCGGCTCGAGGAACGAGTTGGCGAAGCGGAAGTACAGGAGGTTCATGATCGCCTCCTTGCCCAGATAGTGGTCGATGCGGAAGATCGAATTCTCCGGAAACACCGAGCGGGCCACCGCGTCCAGTTCCTTGGCCGAGGCCAGGTCGCGGCCGAAGGGCTTCTCGACGATCAGGCGCGCGTCCTTGGCCAGGCCCGTCTTGCCCAGGCTCTGGATCACCGTCTCGAACAGCGTCGGCGGCACCGCCAGGTAATGAGCCGGGCGCTTGCAGCCGGCGAGCGCCTGCTTCAAGGCCTCGAAGGTCTCGGGCTTGTTGTAGTCGCCGCTGACGTAGCGGATCGCCTGCTGCAGCTTGTCGAACGCCGCACCATCGCCGATGCCGCCGCCTTCGTTCTCGATCGAGTCGCGCACGCGCTGGTGCACCTGGTCGTCGGACAGCGGCCGCCCCGCGACGCCGACGATGCGCGGCACCAGCTCGCCGCGTTTGGCCATGGCGTACAGCGCGGGGAAGATCTTCTTGTTGGCGAGGTCGCCGGTGAATCCGAACAGCACGAGGGCATCGGAATGCGCGGTGTTGGCGGTCTGCGTGGCGTCGGTCATGGAGCTAGGCCTTCTTTTCCGCGTGCCCGCCGAACTCGGCGCGCATGGCGGACAGGATCTGGTTGGCGAACGTGGCCTCTCCGCGCGAGGAGAAGCGGTCGTACAGCGCGGCGCTGAGCACCTGCGTGGGCACGCCTTCGTCGATGGCGGCCTGGATCGTCCAGCGGCCTTCGCCCGAGTCGGAGACCCGGCCGCCGAACGCCGCCAGCTGCGGGTCGGCGGCCAGCGCCTTGGCGGTCAGATCGAGCAGCCACGAGCCGACGACGCTGCCGCGCCGCCACAGCTCGGCGACCTGCGGCACGTCGATGTCGTACTGGTAGTACTGCGGCTCGCGCATGGGCGCGGTCTCGGCATCGGCCGCGTGCTGCTGCTTGCCGACGTTGGCGTGCTTGAGGATGTTGAAGCCCTCCGCCAGCGCAGCCATCATCCCGTACTCGATGCCGTTGTGGACCATCTTGACGAAGTGGCCGGCGCCGTTGGGGCCGCAGTGCATGAAACCCTGTTCGGCGTTCGAAGGCAGGCCCATGCGGCCCGGCGTGCGGCCGGCGGCCTCGACGCCGGGCGCCAGCGCCTGGAAGATCGGCGACAGGTGCTCGAAGATCTCGGGCTCGGCGCCCACCATCAGGCAGTAGCCGCGCTCGTTGCCGGCGATGCCGCCGCTGGTGCCGCAGTCGACGTAGTGCAGGCCCGCCTCCCTGAGCCTGGCGGCACGGTCGATGTCGTCGCGGTAGTAGGAGTTGCCGCCGTCGATGATGATGTCGCCCGGCTCCAGGTGCGCGACCAGGTCGGCCAGCACCTTGTCGACGATGGCGGCCGGCACCATCATCCAGACGGCGCGCGGCCTGGTCATCCTGGCGGCCATCTCCTGCAGCGAAGCGGTGCCCACCGCACCGGCCGCGACCATCCGGGCCACGGCCTCGGCGTTCGGATCCTGCACCACGCACTGGTGGCCCTTGCTCATCACGCGGCGGGCCATGTTCGCGCCCATCCGGCCCAGACCGATCATTCCGAGTTGCACTGCAGTCTTTCGAAGTTGAGTGGCGTGATCATCGCGCACGGATGAGTTGATGGCGCGCGCGTGGCCATCCGCGGTTTGAGCAAGCGACATGCCCAATGGACGAGCACGCAAGGGCGGCGCAAGCTCTCGCGCATGGGTGCACGAATTGCCGCAACGCCGAGTTGGCCCGGCCTGCGCCAGAAGGGTTTCTCACTGCAGCGGACACTGGCCGCAACCAGGAGCATCGACGATGAACGAACAGACACTCAGGGCCACCGCCGCCGCACTCACCGCCGATGCCAAGGGCCTGCTGGCGATGGACGAGAGCAACCCCACGGCCGACAAGCGCTTCGCGGCGCTGGGCATCGCCCAGACGCCCGAGATGCGGCGCGCCTACCGCGACATGATCGTCACGGCGCCGGGGCTGGCCGACGCCATCTCCGGCGCGATCCTTTACGACGAGACCATTCGCACCCGCACGCTTGCCGAGCTGCCGTTCGCCGAGGCGCTCGCGAAGATGGGCATCATTCCCGGCATCAAGGTGGACGCCGGCGCCAAGCCGCTGGCCTTGCACGAGGGCGAGCTGGTGACCGAAGGACTGGACGGCCTGCGCGATCGCCTGGCCGAGTATTCGAAGATGGGCGCGCGCTTCGCCAAGTGGCGCGCCGTGATCACCATCGACGACGCGAGGAATGCACCGTCGCGCGGCTGCATCGAGGCCAATGCGCACGCGCTGGCGCGTTACGCGGCGCTGTGCCAGGAGGCCGGCATCGTGCCGATCGTCGAGCCCGAGGTGCTGATGGACGGCGCGCACACGCTGGCGCGCTGCGCCGAGGTCACCGAGCGCACTCTGCATGCGGTGTTCGACGCCTTGCGCACCCAGCGCGTGCTGCTGGAAGGCATCCTCCTCAAGCCCAACATGGTGGTGCCGGGGCTCAAGTGCTCGGCGCAGGCGGCCGTCGACGAGGTTGCGGATGCCACCGTGCAGGTCTTTCGCCGCAGCGTGCCGGCCGCGGTCGGCGGCATCGCGTTCCTGTCGGGCGGACAGTCCGCGCAGGATGCGTCGGCGCGGCTCAACGCGATGAACGCGCGCCACGCCGGCAGCCTGCCCTGGCCGCTGGCGTTCTCGTTCGCGCGGGCGATCCAGGATCCGGCGATGAAGGCCTGGGCCGGGAAGACGGAAAACGTCGGCGCCGCGCAGAAGGCGCTGGTCGAGCGGGCGCGGCTCAATCGGCTCGCACGCCAGGGCCGATACACCGCGGCAATGGAAGCAGCGGGCTAGGGAAAACCGGGCCGCGCGGCCGGCGCGGCGCTCAGGAGCCGGAACGTCGCCTGCGGCCCGCAGCCTTCGATGACGACGCGGCCGCCGCGCACGATCACGTGGCGCTGGCCGGCGTCGACGAAGTAGTCGTTGGCGTCGCCGGTCTGCGTCAGCCAGACCCGGCCCGACTGCACCGCGATGCAGGCGCCGGCGCGCAGGGCACGCGTGAACGTCGCGTTGGCGGCGAGCCGCAGGACGGCCTCGGCGTCCTCGCCGCGGCGAAGGGCAAGGAAAGGGCGCGATTCGATGGCGTGGTCCATGGCAACGATTCTGGAGGCCTGCGCGACGCCATGACAGCCACAGCGCTGCGCCATTCGTTGCAGTACAGATCCCCGCGCGCCCGCACTGTGACGGTCGAATCTCGCCGCATCTGTACTGGTCTGCCTCACGGTCGCCAAGACAGAATGGCGCATGGATTCGCCGGACACCCTCTACCTGCAGATCGCCCAGACGCTCGCCGCCTCCATCCGGGCCGGCGTGCTGGGGCGCGGCGAACGGCTGCCGTCGCTGCGCGACCTCGCGGGCCAGCAGGGCGTCTCGCTGTCGACCGCGGTGCAGGCGTATCGCGCGCTGGAGGACATGCGGCTGGTCGAGACGCGGCCGCGCTCGGGCTTCTTCGTCGCCGCGCGCCCGCCGCGGCCGCCGGTGCCCGAGGCGACGCGGCCGCCCGCGGATTCGCGCGAGGTGGACATCGATGCGATCGCCGCCCACACGCTGCGCTACGCGCACGAGGAGGGCTATATCTCGTTCGGCGCGGCCAGCCCCAGCGACGAGCTGTTCAACGTCGAGCGCATCCGCCGCACCGTGATGCGCGCGGCGCAGCGGCATCGCGCGGTGCTTTGCGAATACACGCTCGGCTCGGGCCACGAGACGCTGCGCCGCGCGATCGCGCGCTACGCGCTGCGCCTGGGCTGCCAGCTGCAGCCGCGCGACATCGTCGCCACCAACAGCTGCCTCGAGTCGATCACGCTGTGCCTGCGCGCCGTCACCCAGCCCGGCGACGTCGTCGCCCTCGAGTCGCCGACCTACTTCGGCTTTCTCGAGATCCTGCAGAGCCTGCACCTGCGCGCCCTGGAGATCCCGACGCATCCGCGCGACGGCCTGTCGCTGGACGCGCTGGAACTGGCGCTCGACACCCAGCCCGTCAAGGCGCTGCTGGTGTCGCCCACCCTGTCCAATCCCCTGGGCGGCAGCCTGCCGCCCGGCGAGCGCAAGCGGCTCGCGCGGCTGGTGCGGTCGCGCGGCATCGCGATGATCGAGGACGTGCTGCACAACGACCTGGCCGAACAAGAGGACAGGCGGCGCGCCGTGCGGGCGTTCGACCCCAGCGGGCACGTGATGCTGTGCGGCTCGTTCTCCAAGACGATCGCGCCGGGCCTGCGCGTCGGCTGGGTCGAGGCGGGCCGCTGGACCGACCCGGTGCGCCGCATGAAGATGGCCACCAGCGGCGCACAGACCACCTTCGTCGAGATCGCGATGGCCGAGCTGCTGGGCCATACCGGCAACGAGGCGGGCTTTCGCCAGATGCGCCACACGATCGCCGCGCGGGTCGACGAGGCGCGGCGCCTGATCGCGGGAAGCTTTCCCAAGGGAACGCGCGTCACCGATCCGGCCGGCGGCTACGTGCTGTGGGTGGAGATGCCGCGCGGCGTCGATTCTCAGGCGCTGTTCACCGCCGCGCTGGCCGAACGCATCGCGATCGCCCCCGGCACGTTGTTCAGCGCCAGCGACCGCTATCGGCACTGCATCCGGCTGGGCGTGGGCGGGCGTTGGGACGACACGCAGCGGCACGCCTTGATGCGCGTCGGCGCGCTGGCGCGGGGCGTGATGGCCGGAGCGCCGGCCCTGCAGGAAGCGGCGTGACGCTCGCGTCGGCCTAGGCCCGCGACGCGCGCGCGAGCGCCAGGTCGACCAGGCGTGTCACCTGATTCTCGATCGACACGCCCGAGGCCTCGAACATCCTCGGAAACAGGCTGATCGACGTGAATCCGGGCAGCGTGTTGACCTCGTTGAGGAACAGCTCGCCCTGCTCGCCGAGGAAGAAGTCGACGCGTGCCAGGTCGCGGCAGGCCAGTGCCTGGAAGGCCTCGACGGCCATCGTCCGCACGCGCTGTGCCGTCGCATCTTCCAGACGCGCGGGGACGGCGACGGTGGCGCGGCTGTCTGCCGCGTACTTGGCGTCGTAGTCGTAGAAGGCGTGATCGGTGCCAGGCACGATCTCGCCGACCACCGAGGCCATCGGGCCGTCCTCGGTGTCCATCACGCCGCATTCCAGCTCGCGGCCGATCACTCGCCGCTCGATGAGCACCTTGTCGTCGTGTTCGAGCGCGCCGGCGAGCGCGCGTGCGAACGACGCCGCGTCGTCCGCCGGCGCGGTGCCGATGGACGAGCCGAGCGACGCGGGCTTGATGTACAGCCGCGGCCCGAGGCTGTCGCTCATGGCCTGCCAGGTTGGCAGTGGTCTGCCCCGGCGGTGCAGGCGATAAGGCACGACGGGCAGGCCGGCCTGCATCGCCAGCCGCTTGGTCACCTCCTTGTCCATCGTGATCGCACCGCCCAGCACGCCCGCCCCGGCGTAGGGCACGCCGCAGGTCTCGAACAAGCCTTGCAGGCAGCCATCCTCGCCGAACGGGCCGTGCAGCGCGGAGAACGCGACGTCGATGCGCGGCAGGCCGGCCGCGGCGGCCGGGTCGGCGCACGCCAGCAACTGGCCGGTGCCGTCGGGCGCGAACGTGACCGCGCATGCACGCGCGTCGACCGCGCCATGGAATGCGTCACCGGTCAAGGGCATGTAGCGCCAGACGCCGGAGCGCTCGATGCCGATGGGCACGACCCAGTAGCCGGCCGCGCGCAGCGCCGCGTGGAGGGTCGCGGCGGAGCGCAGCGACACCGCGTGCTCGGCGGAGCGGCCGCCGAAGAACAGGCCGACGGTCGTCGCCGCGGGGGCGTCCTCGCCCGGCAGTGCGAGCGTCATCTGGGTCTGGTGCATGCATCCCTCTGTCGTCAGTGGCCGCGGGAATCGGGCCATCCATCGCGACTGACGATAGCAAGGGGAGCGGCGCGGCGGGCGGCAACTGTGCTCACACCCGCGTGAGGATTTCTTCCGCGCGAGCGGCTTAGTCTGCCGGCGCCGAGTTGGCGACCGGCATCTGGTCCTTCGTCACGTCGGCCACGTTGTCGCCGAACTTCTCGCGCACGACGCGTGTGTACTGCTGCCGGTTTTGCGGCTTGATGAACAGGGACGTGACTTCCGGGTGGGCGTCATGGATGCGGCGCTCGATGTCGGTGATCATCTCCTCGATCTGCGGTGCGGTCAGCGCATCGTCGAACTCGAAGCTCATCGCCGCCATGATCTGGTCGGGCGCCAGCTGGATCGTCAGCACGCCGTTGGCATGCGACGAGCCGCAGGCGCCGTTGGCGATGTCCAGGATCGACTTGATCAAGCGGCTGTCGGCCTTTTCGCCGATCAGCAGGCTCTTGCTTTCGCGCGCCAGCAGCGTGGAGGTGCAGGCGAGCACCAGGCCGATCAGGATCGACGAGATGGCATCGGCCATGGGCATGTCGAAATGCGCCGCCAGGACGGTGCCGGCGGCCGCGATGACGATGCCGGCCAGCGCGGCGCTGTCCTCGAACACCACCATGAACAGCGGCGGATCCTTGCTCTTGACGAAGGCCTGCCACCAGCCCAGGTCGCCCTTGACCTTGCAGAACTGGCGCACCGAGATGACCCACGAATAGCCCTCGAACACGAACGACGCGGCGAGCACCAGCTCGCTGACGATCGGACTCTCGATCGGCTGCGGATGGCGGATGCGGGCGATGCCCTGGAAGATGGAGACCCCGGCGCCGAGCGCGAACACCAGCAGCGCCACGATGAAGCTCCAGAAATACAGCTCGCGCCCGTAGCCGGCCGGGTGGTCGCGATCGGCCTTCTTCTTGGCCACGCGCATGCCGTACAGCAGCAGCACCTCGTTGCCGGTGTCGACGAACGAGTGCACCGCTTCGCTGAGCATCGCGGAGCTGCCGGTGAACGCGGCCGCGCCGGCCTTGGTCGCGGTCACCAGCAGGTTGCCGACCAGCGCGGCCCAGACGGCTCGCCTGGAGCCCGCGTCGCCGCCGTCGGGATCGGCTTCAGCCATTACCTGGCGAGCAGCTGCCGCGCCCGTGCCACGACGTTCTCGGCGCTGAAGCCGAATTCCTTCAGCAACACCTTGGCGGGTGCGGACGCCCCGAAGTGATCGATGCCGATGACGTCGCCGGCCTCGCCCACGTAGCGCTGCCATCCCAGCGTCGAGCCCGCCTCGACGGCCAGGCGCCGCGTCACGGCCGGCGGCAGCACGCTGTCGCGGTAGGCCTGCGGCTGGGCGTCGAACAAGTCCCAGCTGGGCATGGACACGCAGCGCACCTTGCGGCCCTCCTGGCCCAGCGTCTCGGCGGCGGCCACGATCAGGCCGACCTCCGAGCCGCTGGCAATCAGGATCAGGTCGGGCTTGTCGTATTCCGCGCCCCCGATCACGTAGGCGCCGCTCGCCAGTCCGTTGGCGCTGGCGTGGTTGCTGCGATCGAGCGTGGGCACGTCCTGGCGCGTCAGCACGAGCAGCACCGGGCGCTCCTTCATCGTCAGCGCGACCTTCCACGCGACGGCCGTCTCGTTGGCATCGGCCGGGCGGATCACCGTCAGGCCGGGGATCGCGCGCAGGCTGACCAGCTGCTCGATCGGCTGGTGCGTCGGACCGTCCTCGCCGAGCGCGATCGAGTCGTGCGTGAACACGTGAAGCGCGTGCAGCTTCTGCAGCGCGGCCAGGCGGATCGCGGGCCGCATGTAGTCGGAGAAGATCAGGAAGGTCGAGCCGTACGGGATGAAGCCGCCGTGCGCCGCCATGCCGTTGACGATCGCGCCCATCGCATGCTCGCGCACGCCGAAGTGCACGTTGCGGCCGGCGTAGCTGGTGCCGCCCTTGTCGGCGCCCTCGACCGGCTTGGCGTCGGGCGCGGGCCGCGGGCCGAAGTCGCCCTGGTCGACGAGGTTGGTGTGGGTCGACGGATCGAGGTCGGCCGAGCCGCCCACCAGCGCCGGCAGCCTGGGCGCGATGGCCGCTAGGATCTGCTTGCCGGCCACGCGCGTGGCCATGCCCTTGGGGTCGGCGGGGAACTGCGGCATGTCGGCGTCCCAGCCTTGGGGCAGCTCGCCGCGCAGGCGCGCCTGCAGCTCGCCGTGCTCCTTGGGGAAGGCCTGGGCGTAGGCCGCCATGCGCCGGTTCCAGTCGGCCTCGGCCTGCTCGCCCCGGGCCTGCGCCTCGCCGAACTTGCGCGCGGCGTCCTCGGGCACGAAGAAGTCGGGTGCCTCGGGCCAGCCCAGCTTGTCCTTGGTCGCCTTGACGTTCTTGTCGCCCAGCGGCGAACCGTGCGACTTGAAGCTGTCCTGCAGCGGCGAGCCGTAGCCCAGGTGCGTGCGCACCAGGATCATGGTCGGGCGCGTGGTGTCGGCCACGGCCTCGCGCAGCGCGCGGTCGAGCGCGGCGACGTCGTTGCCGTCGGCCACCTTGATCGTCTGCCAGCCGTAGGCCTCGAAGCGCTCGGCCTTGTCCTCGGTGAAGGTGATCCGGGCGCCGGCCGACAGTGTGACTTCGTTGTCGTCATAGAGGCAGACCAGCTTGCCCAGCTTCAGGTGGCCGGCGAGCGAGGCGGCCTCGGAGGCGACGCCCTCCATCAGGTCGCCGTCGCTGACGATGGCCCAGGTGCGGTGGTCGATCACGGCGTGGCCGTCGCGGTTGTAGGTCGCGGCCAGCTGCGCCTCGGCGATGGCCATGCCCACCGCGTTGGCCAGTCCCTGGCCGAGCGGGCCGGTGGTGATCTCGACGCCGGGCGTGTGGCCGCGCTCCGGATGCCCGGGCGTGCGGCTGCCCCATTGGCGGAACTGCCTGAGGTCGTCGACCGACAGGCCATAGCCGGTCACGTGCAGCAGGCTGTACAGCAGTGCCGACCCGTGGCCGGCCGACAGCACGAAGCGGTCGCGATCGGCCCACAGCGGGTTGGCAGGGTGGTGCTTGAGGAAGCGCGTCCACAGCACGCAGGCCATGGGCGCGGCGTCGAGCGGCAGGCCCGGGTGGCCGCTGTCGGCGTTCTGCACCA